>Ga0208116_1000003_pt1 | contig 284165 bp, 256 predicted proteins | sample LakWasMeta9_HOW4_2_FD_183859 | JGI IMG/M metagenome (GOLD analysis project Ga0208116, IMG submission 183859) | Freshwater sediment methanotrophic microbial communities from Lake Washington under simulated oxygen tension - Sediment Metagenome... | ecosystem: Environmental > Aquatic > Freshwater... | reverse complement strand
TTAGCAAGAAAACACCGTAAACCCCCACGCAAAAAGTCGTCTGCCAGAGTGTCATTGAATTATCAAAAACGCCAGAAAAAGCGTTGTTTTTAATGGCATTTTTTCTTAACTTAATGGCAGTGACGCGGCGCGTGGGAACGAGTCTGTATCATTATTCCAGTTCTTCGTCTTTGGTCTTACCCAAACCAAACGATTCAAGCAACATCAACACCACGCCCAAAGTAATTGCCGAATCCGCGATATTAAACGCTGGCCAATGCCAAGTTCCATAATAAACATCCAGAAAATCAATCACATAACCATAAGCTAAACGGTCGATTAAATTACCGACTGCACCGCCTAAAATCAGCGACAACGCGGCTGCCAACAAGGTTTCATGTTTTTCCAAACGACTGAGCCAGACAGCAATAACAACGCTGATAACTAACGCCAGTCCTGCAAAAAACCAGCGTTGCCAGCCGCCTGCTTCGCTTAAAAAACTGAACGCCGCACCTGTGTTATGCACATAGGTCAGTTTAAAAAACGGTAACAACGGAATGGATTGATACAGCTGCATCGTGCTATCAACCAGCAATTTACTCGCCTGATCCAATACCAGTGCCAATAAAGACAAACCCAGCCATTTTAACATCGGAATATTACGCATAAATTCGTTGCTCACCGTCACCCGCTACGTTTTCTACGCAACGACCGCATAATTCAGGATGCGTTTCATTTTCGCCGACATCGGCACGTTGATGCCAACACCGCACACATTTTTTATGCTCGGAGACATAGACTTTTAATCTCACGCCCTGCATCTCAGTTTGCACGGCATCTTCTGGGCATTCGTATTCATAATCATTGACTGCGGTGGCTCTGGAGGTCATAAAGATAAAATGCAGTTCACGTTCCAGTGGTTTTAAGGCATCAAAAAAGTGCAGTTCTTTGGACGCATCACTTAACACATGAAATACCAAATAATCGTAATACAGCACGACTTCGGCATTGAGTGACGAGCCTATAAGCCCTTGAGCGCGGCTTTTTTCCAGTTCTTTACTGACAATGGCGCGAATATCCATCAGGCGTTGCCAGAAATTACGATTCAACGGGCAGTTGTCATCCAGCGTGACTAAACCGTCGTACCACGTTTCTAAAAACACTGATTCGCTACGCTTGCCCGGCATATACTGCCAGATTTCATCCGCCGTGTAGCTGATAATGGGTGCCAACCAACGGGTTAAGGCTTCCAGCACATGATACATTGCAGTTTGTGCAGAGCGTCTCGCTAAACTATCGGCTTTGGCGGTATATTGACGGTCTTTGATAATATCCAGATAGAAACCGCCTAAATCAATGACGCAAAAATGATGCACTTCCTGATAAATCTGTTGAAACGCATAATTGCCATAAGCGGTTTTAATGCCTTCCTGTAACTGAAACGCTCTATCAATGACCCAGCGATCCAGTGCCAATAAATCATCGTTATCGACCAGATGTTGCTCGGGATCAAAATCCGCCAGATTGGATAATAAAAACCGCGCGGTATTGCGCAGACGACGATAACCATCGGAAGTACGCTCGAGAATTTCATCGGAAACGCGCATTTCAGAGCGATAATCGGTAGACGCTATCCATAAACGCAGGACATCTGCGCCCAGATTTTTCATCACTGATTGTGGCGGAATGACATTACCTTTGGATTTGGACATTTTTTCGCCGTTTTTATCGACGGTAAATCCATGCGTCAACACTGATTTATACGGTGCGACGTTATTCATCGCAATCGAAGTCAATAGTGAAGATTGAAACCAGCCACGATGCTGATCTGAGCCTTCCAAGTATAAATCAGCGGGGAAATGCAGATTATCACGGCGTTTTAATACCGCTTCATGGGTTACACCAGAATCAAACCACACATCCAGTGTGTCGGTGATTTTGTCGTAATCCTTCACTTCCTCACTGCGAAATTCAGCAGGTTCTAAATCAAACCACGCATCTATGCCGTGTTGTTCAATGCGCAGCGCGACTTGTTCAATCAGTTCAGCGGTACGCGGATGCAGTTCGCCCGTTTCTTTATGGACAAACAGCGTGATGGGTACGCCCCAAGTACGCTGCCGTGAAATACACCAATCAGGACGACCATCTATCATGCTTTCAATACGCGCTTGACCCCAGTCGGGAATCCACTCGACGCGCTTCACTTCGTTTAACGCCTGTTCACGCAAACCGTTTTGATTCATGGAAATAAACCATTGTGGCGTAGCGCGGAAAATAATCGGGGTGTGGTGTCGCCAGCAATGCGGATAACTGTGCAGAATCGCGTGGTGGTGAACCAGCTTGCCGTTGGCTTCCAGCACTTCAAGCACATGAGCGTTAGCATTAAAAACGTGTTCACCTGCGAATAGTTCGGTGCTGGGTAAAAATACACCATCACCGCCGACAGGGCATTCTACTGGTAAGTTATAAACTCGACCGACTACATAGTCTTCTTGACCGTGTGCGGGGGCAGTATGTACCGCGCCTGTACCTGCGTCAGTCGTGACATGATCGCCCAGAATGACAGGCACTTCTCTATCATAGAAAGGATGCAATAAACGTTGATATTCGAGGTCTGAGCCTTTGCAATAGGCAATAACACGGTAATCGTCAACACCGTAACGCAGCATCGCGTCTTTTAATAAGGCTTCGGCTATCACTAAACGTTCCGTCGGGCATTGCACAACGGCGTAATCCAAGTCTGGATTAAGGGCAACACCTTGATTGGCAGGCAATGTCCACGGGGTGGTTGTCCAGATGACTACAGATAATGCGCCATGCCCTTCGTGGTCTGGCACATGATGACAGTTGGCTAAAAACGCATCTTCATTGGAGACGGTAAAACGCACATCAATGGCGGGCGAATGTTTGTCTTCGTATTCAACTTCCGCTTCTGCTAATGCAGAGCCGCAATCGGTACACCAATGCACGGGTTTTGAACCTTTAGCAATGTGACCATTAGCGACGATTTTGCCTAACGAACGGACAATATCGGCTTCAAACGCAAAATCCATTGTTAAGTACGGATTATCCCATTCGCCCAAAATACCCAAGCGTACAAAGGCTTCTTTTTGAATGTCAACTTGTTTAGCGGCGTATTCGCGACAGGCTTTACGAAACACGGTGGGCGATACTTTAATGCCTGCTTTGCCGATTTTTTTCTCAACTTGTAATTCAATCGGCAAGCCGTGACAATCCCAACCGGGAATATAAGGCGCGTCAAAACCGCTTAAGGTTTTGGATTTAAGAATAATGTCTTTGAGAACTTTATTTACCGCATGACCAATATGAATTTCACCATTGGCATAAGGCGGGCCGTCATGCAGAATAAAAGGCGGTCTGCCTGCACAGGTTTGGCGAATTTTTTTATACAGCGTTCCTTCGTTCCATTTTTTCAAACGCTCAGGTTCGCGTTGTGCCAAATTGCCCTTCATGGGAAATGCCGTATTGGGTAGATTTAGTGTTTTTTTATAATCGGTAGTCATAGACTCTGTATCTCGGGTTTTAATTCTTAAAAGTGTCGCGCCGCAACGTAAAAATAGTTTTATTGTATTGTATCAGGTGCGAGATGACTATTCATCGTTCCACGCTGGAGACAACGAGCATCAATTAATAATGCGGCGGTACTTCATCAATACTTTCACCGCCGCCCGCACCTTCAGTAGACAGGCTTTTGATGCGCTCATTGAGCAATTGGCAGGTCGCTTCCAAACGTTGTATTTGTTGCTGTTGCGTACTGACTATTTTATTGAGTTCTTGTAGCAGGTCTTCTTGATAGGCGGCTTTTATTTCCAGCTCAATCAGGCGGTCATCATTCATATTGTTAAATTACTCGGGAAAATTGTTGCTGTTTTTGTGCCAGATAACGGTCGAATACCATGCAGATATTGCGTATCAATAACCGCCCAACAGGTAATACTTGAATACCGTCCGCGCTGATAGTGACTAATCCATCGGCTTGCATCGGGGTTAAAACATTTAATTCATCGGCAAAATAGTCGCTGAAATTTATAGTGTACGCGCGTTCAATCGCGGCAAACTGGAGTTCAAAATGACAGATTAACTGCATAATCACCGCACGGCGCAACTTATCGTCATCATTCAACGCCACGCCTTTAAATACGGGCAGTTTGCCCTGTTTAATCAGTTGGTCGTAGCTTTCCAAATCTTTGACATTCTGGCTATAGGCATCACCGACCTGCCCTATTGATGTGATACCCAAGCCGATTAAATCACAATCGGAATGCGTGGAATAACCTTGGAAATTACGGTGTAACAGTCCTTGGCGTTGCGCAATGGCGAGTTCATCATCAGGTTTGGCGAAATGATCCATGCCGATATACACATAACCTGCATCAGCTAAACGCTGTCCGACACTTTGTAAAATCGCCAGTTTGACTTCTGGGCTGGGTAAATCGGCATCATTGATTTGCCGCTGGGTTTTAAAGCGGCTGGGAATGTGTGCGTAGTTAAAAATCGAAAATCTGTCTGGGCTGACGTGCAGAATTTTATCCAGCGTTTTATTAAACGAATCGACCGTTTGCAGTGGCAAACCGTAGATTAAATCAATGTTGGTGGAGCGAAAACCTTCTTCACGAGCGGCTTTTAAGACCGCAAACGTTTGGGTTTCACTTTGAATACGATTAACCGCTTTTTGTACATCGTGGTCAAAATCCTGTACGCCTAAGCTGATACGATTAAATCCTAAACTGCGCAATTGCTGCACGGTGTGCAGATTGGTTTCTCTGGGATCCACTTCAATGGAATACTCGCCGCTGTCATCGTCTTTCAGCGTGAAATGCTCACGGGTAGCGGTCATTAGCTGGAGCATTTGTTCGTAACTTAAAAAAGTCGGTGTACCTCCGCCCCAGTGCAGCTGATTAACCACGCGGTTTTTATCGAATAACGCGCCCTGCATAGCAATTTCTTTGCACAGATTATCCAGATAAGGCTGAGCGCGGGCGCGATTTTTGGTGATTATTTTGTTACACGCGCAATAAAAACACACGGTATCGCAAAACGGAATATGCACATACAGTGATAACGGCCCGCCTGCGGCATTGGATTTGGCAATGTGCTGACGGTAATCGTGTTCGGTAAAACTATCGTGTAATTCCAGTGCGGTTGGATACGAGGTATAACGTGGCCCTGCTTTATCGTAGCGATTAATCAGCGGCAAATCAAATTGTAGGGACTGATCCATGTTATTTCACCACGCTGTTAATGACGAGAGTGTGGCGCGTTTTATCGGCTACAGTGACATTCTCAAGTACACCGAGTAAATCGCCCGCCTGTTTCATGGCGTTACCCGATTTGGAAATGCGTGCCAGTAATTTAACATCGGCAAAATTGGATAATTTCATCGCGGGAGTCATTGCCTGCGCATCGGTTAAGCTGACTGATAGCGGTAACTCACGGACTTGTTTTTTGACTATCGCTAACGGCATTGGCGACCCTGAGAGTGCTTGCGCGTAAATAAACACAGTATCTGTGGGACTGGTTTGCGCTTGTAATTCAGGGGCTAGGCTGACTTGTAGTTCAACACCCGCAGTAGCGGCGTGAGTAGTGGTATTTTCACTGCTGGCTACTTTATCGACTGCTTTTGTACCTGTCTCGTTATTAGCTTCGGCAATTTTGCTGTCCAGTTTCGCTAATAAAGCGTGCGTCTCTTGTTGTGCTTCCGAGCCTTGCGGCAAAGCGTCGGCTAACTTCGTCCATAATTTTTTGGCTGCAACGAATTCGCCCGCTTGGGCTTTTGCCATGCCTGCCAACCACAGCGCATTAGGATTATTGGGTTCTAAAGCTAGGGCTTTAAAGACTAACTCGGCGGATTTTCCTGTGATTTTTTCATCATTGGCAAACGATAATGCCTCGGCATACTGCAACATCACATCAGGCTTATCACCTAATAATTGATAAGCGTGAGCGTAGGCATCGGCGGATTGCGCGTATTTTTCCAGATGTTTATACGATTTACCCAGCATCAACCAGCCTTCGGCATTATCAGGATTTGCCTGCATTTTTTTTGCCAAACCCTCGACCATTTTGTTAATGGCTTCTTCGCTGGGCATAGCGGGTTTATCACTTGCCAGCATTTCAGGGGTTGGATTAATGGCTTGAAAATTACCTAAACCCCAATATAAACCCGCCGCTAACACAGGCACGGCAATCATCAGCGCGTAAGATAGCCACTGACCGCGCGTGGTCACGATGTCAACCTGCGTGTTGAGTTCCAAATCATCACTTAATGCCTGCTCCAATTCGGCGCGTTGCTCATCATATTGGGCTTGGCTTAAGGCATTGGTTTGTAACTGCTCGGTCAATTCAGCTAAACGCTGTTTGGCAATGGCGATATTGCGCTCATCCATCGCCGCTGGTGTGATAGCTCGTTGTCGCCACAGTGGTGGCAGAATAAATAAAAACGCCAGTAATACCAAACAACCGGCAATCAACAAAAAAAGTAAATTCAAGATAAATTCTCCGTGTCCTTATCGGTTAATAAGCGACGTGCCGCCGCTAATTTTTCTGCATCCTGAGCTGCATGGTCAGCAGTCGGAAGACTTTTTTTACGGCGGACAAATAAAAACACAGCGATTAACCCGATGAGCAAAAATGCAACAGGTCCAAGCCAAAGTAAGCTGGTTGTCGCTTTAAACGGCGGGTTGTAGAGTACGAAATCACCGTAACGGTCGGTCATAAATTGTTGTATGTCGGCTTTGCTTTTGCCTTGTTGGAGCATTTCATACACTTGGCGGCGCAAATCGGCGGCAAGTTCGGCATTAGAATCGCCGATAGTTTGGTTTTGACACACTAAACAACGCAATTCTGATACCAAGCTATCATAAGCCGCTTGTTTTTCAGGGTTGTTAAATTGGTAGGTATCAACAGCATCGGCTACAGGTGATAACAGCAGTAAAAAAAGCAGGATGATTTTCATGGCTGTTCTGCCTGTAATTGTTTAATCAGCGGTAACAAAGTCTGCTGTATGGCTTCGGATGTAACAGGGCCTGTGAACTTCAAGCGAATCACGCCTTTTTTATCCACGACGAAAGTTTCAGGTACACCATAAACGCCCCAGTCAATGCCGATACGCCCATCTTGATCCATGATGCTGACGTTATAAGGATTACCTAAGGTATCCAGCCATTTTTTAGCATCATCGGCTTCGTCTTTATAATTCAAACCGATAATGGTTACCGCCTGTTGCTTGGCCAATTCATTCAGCACAGGGTGTTCAGCGCGGCACGAGACACACCACGAAGCCCAGACGTTAAATAACCACACCTGCCCTTTCAAATCACCAGTGGACAATTTTTCAGTCGGTGCAGTGAGTTTAGGCGCGGCAAATACAGGCGCGGGTTTGTTGATAAACGGTGAGGGAATATCGTGCGGATTGAGATTTAAACCTACTGCTAAAAAAACCGCAAGTATGATGAATAAAATCAGGGGGATAATAAATTTAAGCATATTCAATCGAAAATAAGACCTTATTGGATAGATTGGCGTAATGACTGCCAGTCCTTTGAAGGACTGGCAGTCATTTCTCTATTGAAAAAATATATCCTCGTTATCGCCGTCCGGCAATAACGATTCGCCTGCAATACGCTTTTCTTCCATAACCCATTCGCCCAAATCAATCATGCGACAGCGTTCACTACAGAACGGTTTAAACAGTTGTTCAGCCGTCCATGCTACGCTACGCTGGCAAGTGGGACATTTTACTGTTAATGGGGAAGACATTAGAGTAAGCAGCAAGTAAGGGTAAAAGGAATATTATCGGTACTTTGCACAGGGCGTACATCATCAACAGACGGTAGCATAAACCGCACCGAACAACGGTGCTTGCCGCCACTTATTTCTGTAAAACAATGAATGGATTTATCTATCGCCACTCTGAGCATTTGGTAAGACAGATTTTTATCCAAAGCGATTTGAAAAAATCCAGCGGCGGCGACTTCCTGACTGGATAAATTACTGTTACGGATCAGGTTAAGAATAAACTGAATGGCAAGACGAATATCATCAAATGGATTACTCCATTGTTGCAGGTTTTTTAAGCGCACATCTTCATCCTGTTCCAGCCAATAATGATATTCAGGCAAGTCAAACGAACACGTTCCCCCTGGAATGGTGCTGCGCTGGGCAATGCTTTGAAATAAATCACTTTTCATCACTTGTGCGCCGATTTTACCTTTGATTTCGTATAGTTTCTTACTCATCAATGTTAATTCGGCTAAAACCGTGACATTTTGTTCATTGTTCACGGTAGTTAAGGCTTTCGCAATACGATCCAGCTCTTTCAATACTTCTGATTTCAAATCGTTACGTTTGAAAATCATAATAATATCTTGCAATACACTGAGTGCCGCGCGTTTATCGGTGGCAGTTGCACCTGCGGAAAAATGAGTAAATTGTTGAAATAGCTGTTCTAACCTTATGAAAACACGAATTCGTTCATTGAGTGGAAATTCATAAGTAATGGTGGTGTTCACAGACGGGTTCATCCTAGTAAGAGCTTAATGAAAGATATAAATTGTGCAGTTTTTCAACCTGCTGTGCAAGTTCGGCATTGCTTTGGGTATTATCAATAATATCCTCTGCGTGTGCCAGTCTGAAAGCGCGTGATACCTGACTGTCAATGATAGATTGTACGCGTTCAGGCGATAAATTATCGCGCTTTTGCACCCGTTCGATTTGTGTTGCTATCGGGCAATCAATAACCAGCACTCTATCGACAAAATCGGTGCGGTTGACCTCAAATAACAACGGAATGCTGAGTATGCAGTAAGGCGCGGTAAGCATAGCCATGTCTGCTTGTATGCTTTGATATACCAGAGGATGAATAATGGCTTCGAGTTTTTTTTTCTGTTCGGGGTCGGTAAAAACCAGCTCGCGAATAAAATCCCTGTTCAGCGAGCCATCGGCATTAAGACTATCACTGCCAAATGCCTGCTGGATTAACAGCAATGCAGGTTGTCCGACAGCAACGACCTGATGTGCTATCTCATCGGCATCAATTACAGGCACATTGAGTTGCTTGAAAAGTGCGGTCACTGTGCTTTTACCACAGCCTATTCCACCCGTCAGCCCTACTTTTAACACGCGCTTACAAGCCTGCCGATGTCAAATACAGTCGATTAAGATCATTGCCCCATAATAATGCTATCCACCCTGCCGCCGCTAAATAAGGGCCGAATGGAATCGGTTTATTCTGGTCATGTTTAGCAAACATTATCATTGCAATACCAATCACCGCACCGACCAATGAGGATAATAAAATAATCATCGGCAAGGTTTGCCAGCCTAGCCATGCGCCGAACAGTGCCAGTAATTTAAAATCGCCATAACCCATGCCTTCTTTGCCTGTTGCCAGTTTGAATGCCTGATACACCAGCCACAGCACCATATAGCCTGCAATCGCACCAATGACACTGGCACTAACATCGGTGTATAAACCGAATAAACTCAACAATAACCCCAGCCATAGCATCGGCAAGGTGATGTTATCGGGTAATAACTGGTGGTCGATGTCGATAAAACTCAGTGCGATTAAACACCACGTCAGCAGCAATGCAAATCCTGCCTGCACTGTATAGCCAAAATGCCACGCAACCAATACGGACAACGTGGCAGTAAAAGCTTCTATCAGCGGATAACGGATGCTGATAGGGTTTTTACAATGCGCGCATTGCCCTTTTAAAAAAACGTAACTGATAACAGGAATGTTTTGATAAGGCTTGATAGGCGATTGACACTTAGGGCAGCGCGATAAAGGTAATGACAGATTGAACGGCTCGCCTTCATCCTCGGCTTCCATCTGTAAATATTCGATACATTCTTTGCGCCAACTGCGCTGTAGCATGACAGGCAGCCGATAAATAACCACATTAAGAAAACTACCGACCAATAAACCAATAATACCGGCTAGGACAATAAAAAAAGGTGTTGTCATTAGCCAACCGCCGCGCCCAATTTGAAAATAGGCAAATACATCGCAACAATCAGACCACCGACTAAAATACCCAATACGACCATAATGATAGGTTCCATTAAGCTACTCAGGTTATCAACCAGATTATCAACTTCTTCATCATAAAAATCAGCGACTTTGGCTAACATGGCATCCATAGAACCCGCTTCTTCACCAATAGCAATCATTTGTTGTACCATGTGCGGGAACAATCCTGTTGTTGCCATTGCCGCTTGCAGGCGTTGCCCCATTGACACTTCTTCACGCATTTTCATGACCGCTTCAGCATAAATAATATTGCCGCAGGCACCCGCTACCGATTCCAGTGCTTCAACCAATGGCACACCTGCCGCAGACATGGTTGACAGCGTTCTGGCAAATCGGGCAATGGCTGATTTGTTTAAAATCACACCGACGATAGGCAGCTTAAGCAGTGTTCTATCTAAAAAATGATTAAATGCAGGGGAGCGTTTTTTGAAATAGCCGAATACCTTAACGAATACCACGATAATGCCGACAATATAATACCAGTTAGCCTGCATCCATTCCGACATACCAATAACCATCAGTGTAAAAGAGGGTAAGTCGGCACCAAAACTGGCAAACAACTCGGCAAAAACAGGCACAACAAAAACCAGCAAGATAGTGGTTACCACAAAGGCAACAACCAGTACCGCAATCGGGTAGGTCAATGCCTTTTTGATTTTCTTCTTCATTGACTCGGTTTTTTCTTTGTAGGTCGCTATTTTTCCCAGCAATCCCTCTAAAATCCCCGCTTTTTCACCTGCGTCAACCAAGTTACAAAACAACTCATCAAAATAAATAGGGCGTTTTCTTAATGCTTCGGCAAGCGTATCGCCTACTTCCACATCGGCTTTAATACCCAATATCAATTCGCGCATACTGAGATTTTCATGCCCTTTACCGACAATATCGAAGGACTGCACCAACGCCACCCCTGCTTGCAACATAGTGGCTAATTGTCTGGCAAAAATAGCAATATCACCGGGTGTAATTGCCTGTTTTTTAGGCCCGAACAACGTGAATTCTTTGGGTTTTTTCTTAATTTTTGTGACTCGAAACCCCATTTTCCGCAATTCGCTTTTTGCCGTCATATCGTTTTTGGCGGCAATTTCGCCCTTGATGGGTTTCTTGTTTTTATCAAGACCTTGCCAGACAAAGTCTATTTGATCAGGTTGTTCTGCCATGATTATTCCTTAGTTATACGATCAACTTCTTCTAAGCTGGTCAGACCCATGCGTACTTTGTTGAGTCCTGAACGGCGTAAATCATTAAAACCTTCTTCTAAAGCACACTCGCCTATTTCCATCGCATTAGCACCGTTTAAAATAAGCTCGCGCAGTTTTTCTGTCATTTTCATGACTTGATAAATACCGACTCGACCTTTATAGCCATTAGTACATTCCTCACAACCGACCGGGCCGTATATATGCAGATTTTCTAATTCATCTTCTTTAAAACCGGCACTTAACAGCAGTTTATCGGGGAAGTGGACTTCTTTTTTACAATGCGTACACAGTCGTCGCCCTAAGCGTTGCGCCATAATCAGGTTGACCGCAGAGACCACGTTAAACGCGGGAATACCCATTTGCAACAGTCGGTTCAACGTTTGCGGTGCGTCATTGGTATGTAATGTTGATAATACTAAGTGACCTGTTTGTGCGGCTTTAACGGCAATTTCGGCGGTTTCCAAATCACGAATCTCACCCACCATGATAATATCAGGATCTTGCCGTAAAAAGGCGCGTAAAGAAGTAGCAAACGTTAAGCCCGCCTTCGGGTTCATGTTGACCTGATTAATACCTTCTACGGTAATTTCGACAGGATCTTCAGCGGTGGAAATATTCACATCTGTTTTATTGAGAATATTTAACCCTGTATACAGCGTAACCGTTTTACCGCTACCCGTAGGCCCTGTTACCAACACCAAACCATAAGGTCGATTAATCGCTTCAAGAAACAGCTCTTGTTGAACAGGCTCAAAGCCCAGTTTTTCAATACCTAGTTGCGCGTTGGTCGGATCCAAAATACGCATAACGACTTTTTCGCCGAACAGCGTAGGACAGGTATTGACACGAAAATCAATGGCGCGGTTTTTGGACAAAATGAGCTTAATACGACCATCCTGAGGAATCCGTCGTTCAGCAATGTCCATTTTAGACATAACCTTAATACGCGAAACGATTCTGTTGGCAACACTGGGTGGTGGACTGACAATAGTATGCAGCATTCCGTCTGCTCTTACGCGAATACGGAAGGTTTTTTCATAAGGCTCAAAATGTATATCCGATACGCCCTTTTTGACCGAATCCAAGAGGATTTTATTAACAAATCGGACAATAGGTGCTTCATCGACATCGGCATTAATATCAATTTTATTATCATCATCAGCGACGGTGAGATTCTCTAAATCCTCGTCGAGAATATCAGCAATAGAGGCTTCTTCCTCTTCTAACGCAATTTCAATAGCTTTCGCTAATTTATTTTCCTCAACCAGTACCACTTTTGGGTTTAGCAGACTGTGAAACTTAATATCATCCAATGCCTGAGAATTGGTCGGATCCGATAATGCAATAAACAATGATCTGCCTCTGACCAAAATCGGGAGCGCATTATGTTGGTGTATCAGTTTTTCGCTGATTCGACTGGTAGGCAGCGTTCGACAATCAATAGCATTCAGATCAAACAACGGCAAACCAAACTGGGCAGAAATTTTTTCTGCAACGACTGTACTGTCAATCAGTTTATGTGTAGCAAGATAGGATAAAGCCGAAACTTTATGTTTTTTCGCCTCTTGATCATGAATTCTAGCATCACTTTCCGACAGCAATTCGCTTTGGATAAGGAAGTTCATGATACCGCTAACTGGAGAATCTTTTGGTGCAATAGCCATTTAATCGTACATTGTCAGTGGTGAAGAATATAAATCAATAGGGTACGCACTGCGCGTACCCTGAGGGTTAACTCATAATGACTGGATTTTACGTTGTTGTTGCTCAAGATTGTTAAGCATAGACTGTAAATCAGCTAGTTTCGCTTTTTCTTTCTCAATAACATCGGGTGGTGCTTTATCGACAAAACTAGGATTATTCAATTTGCCTTCAATTCTGGGCAATTCTTTGCTAATCCGTTGAATCTCTTTATCCAGTCTGGCTAATTCTGCATCTTTGTCAATCAAACCCGCCATCGGAATCAAAATTTTCATATCGCCAACCAAGGCAATCGCGGATTCTGGCGTGACATCATCGGGGTTTAACCAAGTGATAGACTCCAAGCGTGCCAGTTTTTGCAGATAGCTTTGATTATTCGTCAAGCTCCGTTGGTCAGACTCGCTACCATCCTGCAATAATACAGGCAATGGCTTACTGGGGGCAATGTTCATTTCTCCGCGAATACGACGCACACCCAGAATAAACTGCATCAACCATTGGGTTTCAGCAAGCGCGGCAGTATCTATTTGGGTTTCGTCGTACACGGGATAGGCTTGCAACATAATAGTATCGCCTGTAATCCCCGCTAACGGCGCGACCCGTTGCCAAATTTCTTCGGTAATGAACGGCATAATCGGATGCGCTAAACGCAAGATACTTTCCAGTACGTTTAACAGCGTTTTGCGTGTACCGCGTTGCAACGCCTCATCGTCCGATTGCAACGATATTTTTGCCAGTTCCAAATACCAATCGCAGTATTCATTCCAAGTAAATTCATAAATCGCCTGTGCCGCCAAATCAAAACGGTAATTATCAATCGCGTGGCTGGTGGTTTTTGTGACTTCATGTAAACGCGACTGTATCCAGAGATCCACCTGCGTATAAGCACAATCCCCTGTTAAACCACAATCCTGTTCTTCGGTATTCATCAACACATACCGCGCCGCGTTCCATAATTTATTACAGAAATTGCGATAGCCCTCAGTACGCGCCAAATCAAAGCGAATATCACGCCCTGTGGATGCCAAAGACGCAAAGGTAAAACGCAGGGCATCAGTGCCATAAGATGAAATACCCTCTGGAAAATCCTTGCGCGTCGCTTGTTCGATTTTTTTCGCTAAATGCGGCTGCATCATGCCGCCTGTGCGCTTAGTCACCAGCGTTTCTAAATCAATGCCATCAATAATATCAATAGGATCTAATACATTACCTTTGGATTTAGACATTTTCTGCCCTTCGGCATCACGCACGAGTCCATGAATATAGACTTCTTTAAATGGCACTTGTCCTTGAAATTTCAAGCCCATCATAATCATCCGCGCAACCCAGAAGAAAATAATGTCAAAGCCTGTCACTAACACGCTGGTGGGGTAATGCTTCGCTAATTCGGGCGTTTGTTCGGGCCAACCCAGCGTAGAAAACGGCCATAACGCCGACGAAAACCAAGTATCCAGCACGTCTTCATCTTGTTTCAGCACATAATCGACAGGTAAATTATGTTGCTCGCGTATCGCCTCTTCAGTGCGCCCGACATAAATATTGCCCAGCTCGTCATACCACGCAGGGATACGATGTCCCCACCAGATTTGCCGTGAAATACACCAATCTTGAATATTACGCATCCAATCAAAATAAGTGTTTTTCCAGTTATCTGGGACAAACTTAATATCGCCGTTTTCCACAGCGGCTATGGCAGGTTCAGCCAATGGCGCAACTTTCACATACCACTGATCCGTTAATAATGGCTCAATCACCGCGCCCGTTCTATCGCCGCGTGGAGTCATCAATTTATGGTCAGCGATTTTTTCTAACAAACCGAGTGCTTCTAAATCAGCCACCATTTGTTTACGCGCTACAAATCTATCCATGCCTTGATAAGCCGCAGGAATTAAATCGCCCTCCTCCGCTTCATTGCCACGAATCGCCGCATCGACAGTAAATAAATTAATCAACCCACCATGCGGCAACGCTTGCATAGCAGACGTATGACGATGGCGCGTCCACACCCCATAGTCATTAAAATCATGCGCGGGGGTGATTTTTACGCAACCCGTACCAAACTCAGGATCAACATAGTCATCGGCAATAATCGGAATGCGTCTACCCGTCAAAGGCAACTCAACAAATTCACCGAGTAAATGTTTATAACGCTCATCATTCGGATGAATCGCCACCGCCGCATCACCTAACATCGTTTCAGGGCGCGTGGTTGCGACGATTAAATGCCCTTGCCCATTCGACAACGGATAACGCAAATGCCACATAAAACCGTTTTCTTCTTCTGACAACACTTCCAAATCAGACACAGCGGTATGCAGCACAGGATCCCAATTCACCAGCCGTTTGCCGCGATAAATCAGCCCTTCTTCATACAAACGAATAAACACTTCCTGCACGGCATCGGACATTCCCTCATCCATCGTAAAGCGTTCGCGTGACCAATCCAGTGATGAACCCATACGGCGTAACTGACGGGTAATCGTGCCGCCCGACTCTTCTTTCCATTGCCAGACTTTTTTAACAAACTCCTCGCGTCCGTAATCGTGGCGCGTTTTGCCTTCCGCATTACACAGCCGCTCAACCACCATTTGCGTGGCAATCCCCGCGTGGTCAGTCCCCGCTTGCCACAATGTGCTGTAGCCTTTCATCCGATGATAACGGGTAAGCGCGTCCATAATCGTATCTTGAAACGCATGACCCATGTGCAGACTGCCCGTAACATTAGGCGGTGGAATCATAATGCAATACGATTCATCGGCAGGTTTAGCAGAGAAATAATCCTTCGCTTCCCAAGTGTCGTACCAGCGTTGTTCAATCGCGTGTGGTGAATATGTTTTTTCCATGTGTGACTCGTGTGTTTTTGTTGTAATAATTCGTTTATATCTAGTTATCTAGTTCCCACGCGTTGCGTGGAATTCATACTGACCGCGCGGCGGTCTACAACGCGGCGCGTTGACACTGCATTCCCACACGGCGCGTGGGAATGAGAGAATTGAATAGCTTTTTCATTACTGCGAAATGCCCAAATAAATACACTGGTATCAATAAACATCTTGTTGTCTTGGTTTTCTTAATTGATCAACATAATCCTCTACATCTGTCATGTCGCTTCTATCTTTCCACATATTAAAAGAGGGTGTATCTTCAAATTTTCTTTTAGTATTTTCGGCTACTTCATAAATAACTTTAATTTTAGCGCGACCTTGCGGAATACTGTCGGGCAGTTGAATATGTAATTGATGATTAGCGGTAATATCAGTTTCTATTTCATAGTAGGCTTGCATGAGATATTTCCTATAATCTTATTGCTAAATCTAACGATGTGCTTCGTACCTCAGGACATCCTATCGTGTTACTTGCTACTTTCCGAAATATCTTTCAACCAATTCAACAATGAATAATTTGTGAATTGGCTTTAATTCTGGGTCATTTTCAATTGCGACCAAAAAACTATTGATAAAACTTTGTAATGAAATAACAAGCCTAAGATAATATTTCAACGTAGGAACAACGCCATTTACGATAACTTGGCAACCATGATTTTCTTTAATTTCATTGACGATATTGTTAATGGCTTCTGCTTCAACAACTCGCCCACTCGAAAAAACACAGTACCGTTTTGGATTGTGTTTGTAAATTTTTTGCTGAATTTGTCGTATTAAATCTGCATTGATTGGTTTTTCTAATTTTATTTCAATCGCTTCGATAAGTTCGCCATTTTTAAATATTTCAATATCCCCCGCTGTTTTTGAAGTTCTATCTGAGGCGGTATGACTACCTAATTTGTTCAACGTGCAGTCTTCATAGCGTTTTAATTCATCAATCAACTGCTGAAAAATACAGTGAAATGCAATAACAGGTAATTTTGAGCCGCCAAATTCCTTATAGTTATGGCTAAAACAAGCTTCCAAAAATACAATAATATTATCAATAGTTATTGTGTCTGCATCATCAATTTTTGTAATTAATACACTGTCGGTTTTATTTTTTTGAATCACACAAAACAACAAGTACGTTAATAATGAAGTGGCTTTACTTGGTTCTTTTTCTACATAATCAAGAATACAAAGAAAGGCGTTTTTTATTGGCTCTCCTATTTTTCCAGAATAATCAAAATCATAAGGATAAGGCTGTTCGAGTGAACGAGTAAGCCAGCCGCTTTCTGCCATACAAGGTAATCCGAGTTTTCTCAAAGTCGGAGTGATATGCTTTGTATCAACGGTACGACCTGAAAAACCACCGCTCATGTTACTTTGATGAAAACGCACATCTTGACGAGGGTCGATAATTTTATGTGTTAGCAATGTTATTAAAACCGTGTAGACACCTTTTTTATTTAATGCGTAGTTTGCAATAGTTTCGATAAGCTCCTGATATTCTTTGTTTAAATCAGGCGTAGTCAAATTCAAGGCTGAATTGTAAATTTCTTTTAGTAATTCGCTGTGATTCATTTGCACTCAAAAGTTGTTGATTAAGTATTTGGGTGGCTAATTCAGTCACCATCGGAACACACACAGAATTACCAACTTGTTTATAGGCTTCGGATTTACTTTCAGACATTTTAAAATTTTCTGGAAAACCCATAATTCGATAGCACTCTCTAATTGTTAATTTTCTTACTGCATCTTTATCAGGAAGGTAAATAAAAAATCGTCCTGATGATTCTTGAGAAGGTATCGTCGGATGTGTTCCTTGCACAGAATAAATACGGTTAGGTTGCCGATGAACACGCGACAAATGTTCTGTATTTTCCCGAATTCCAGTTTTCCAAATTGCTTTATTACGATACCCAACAAAAATTAATCCTGATGCTTTCTGTGTAATCGGGTTTTCAATTAACGTGTATTCGTCTTTATTTAAAAACTCAAAATCGTCATTATCTTTATCTAAAAAATTTTCAAGCGATTTGCTTTTAGTAAAATTACACTTTGAAAAATTAAATGGTTTTTCTTTTGTAGCCAAAATAATAATACGTTCTCTATTTTGCGGCATTCCGAAATTATTAGCATTTAACAGTTTAAAATTGACGTAATAACCTAATTCTTCCAATGAATTTAAAATTACAGTCAGTGTGTTACCGCTGTCATGATGAATTAAATGTTTTACATTTTCTAATAAAACTACTTTCGGTTGCTTTGCATTGATAATCTCGCAAATATGAAAAAATAGTGTTCCTCGTGTATCTTCAAAACCTCTTTTTTTACCACAGATGCTAAATGGCTGACACGGAAAACCAGCCGTTAATACATCATGATCTGGAATATCACTAAGTGGGATTTTCGTCACATCACATAACGGTATCTCACCAAAGTTATTCTGATAAACGGTTTTGCAATAATCATTTATTTCAGAAGACATTAAACAGTTAAAACCCGCTTTTTCAAAGCCAAGTCTAAAGCCGCCAATCCCTGAAAATAAATCAATAAACGTAAAGTTTTTACTCATTATTTAATCCCTATAGTGTAAATGTTGGTGTTCGTACCTCACCTCAACCTACATTTTATGCGTAGTCAGATTATGCCCTGCTTCTTTATAGTGCCGATAGCGTTCTCTACCCACTGCTTTAGTCGCTTCGCTGTTATCCAATATTTCCAGCACCCGTTCAGCATTGGCGCACTGTGAGGATAAGTTAATCACGGTTTTTTGCCACTGTGCGGGTGCGGGGAGTGAGCCGATTAAGACTTGTTCAGTCGCGGGAATGTCGCCTGTATAAAGCTGGTGCGGTATAAAACTGCCTGCTCTGAATGTCCAGAGCAGGTTGTCCAGTTGCTGACTTTGCGCGGCTGAATCAGTCAGTACATAGCAGAAACAGCCGCTGCGATAGGCTTTTTCTATCAGTTTACAGGCGAATAAAGTGCGTTCCTGTTGCGACTGTGTCGGCAGAATATAAAACGTAATATCAGCCATTTGCCCGATTGATAAGGTATTGACTTAACAGCGGCACAGGGCGACCTGTCGCGCCTTTTTTATCGCCTGTACGCCATGCTGTGCCTGCAATGTCTAAATGCGCCCAACGGAAATTTTCAGCAAATTGTGATAGGAAACACGCGGCGGTTATTGTGCCTGCGTCTTTACCACCGACGTTGGCTAAATCGGCAAAATTGGATTTGAGTTGTTCTTGGTATTCTTCCCAAAGCGGTAAACGCCACACGCTGTCATTAGCCGTTTCACTGGCAGCTAATAGGTCATTGCATAAAATATCATCATTGCCCAATAAGCCGCTGGGTACGCGCCCTAAGGCGACTAAACACGCGCCAGTCAGGGTGGCTAAGTCAATGACCACATCGGGATTAAAACGTTCTGCGTAGGTGAGCGTGTCGCATAACAGTAAGCGTCCTTCGGCATCGGTATTGAGAATTTCGACGGTTTTGCCTGCCATACTGGTGAGTATGTCACCCGGTTTATTGGCATCACCGTCGGGCATATTTTCCGAGGTGGGAATCAAGCCGATAATATTCAGCGGTAAACCCATTTCTGCTATCGCCACAAATGTACCCAGCACAGCCGCGCCGCCGCACATATCGTATTTCATTTCGTCCATGCCAGCGGCGGTTTTGAGTGAGATGCCGCCTGCGTCAAAGGTAAGACCTTTGCCGATTAATACGATAGGTTTGCTGTTTGGTTCGCCGCCTTGATAATTCATGCTAATCAATTTAGCAGGTTGACGACTGCCGCGTGACACTGCCAGAAAACAGCCCATGCCCAAATCTTCCATATCAGATTCTTCGAGTATGGTGACATCTACTTTACGGTATTGATTGCTTATTTTCAGTGCCTGTTCAGCCAAATAACTGGGGGTACAGATGTTGGCGGGTAAGTCAGACAAGCGTTTGGTATAAGCTACGCCGTCCGCAATAGCGCGGCCTTGCCCTAAACCTGCTTGTGCGCGGGTTAATTCAAAATCAGGGGCGGCAATGATTAATTTTTCCAGCTGGCTTTCGGTGGTTTTGTCGGATTTTGTGAGTGTGTATTGATACACGGCATCACTGAATACTTCGATGATTTGACGGGTTTTCCATTGCCAGTCATAACCTTGCACTTCGCTTTCCGCCAAACTGCACGCGACGGATTTGATGGTGGTTTTTTTAAAGGTATTCACGGCGGCAAACAGGGCTTTGCGGTAGTTTTTACCTGTTAAAGCGGCTTTTTCACCTAAACCCACCAGCAAAATCCGTTCAATGCCACTGTCGGGAATGGCATTAAGCAACACGGTTTCGCCATTTTTACCGCTGATGTCACCACGGTCGAGAATTTTGCGCAGCAAGCCTTGAGTATTGTCATTAAGAACGCTTGCAGACGGGCAAAGTTGCAAGTCCTGATAAACACCGACAATAATACAATCACATTGCAGTTCTTTTAATGACGCGGTTTCTATAGAATAGTCCATAAATAGTAGGCTCAAGGTTAAACGTTAAAAGGCGTTAAATACTAATAAACAGGTTTAATTACTTCAACCTGACTGCGTAATTATACAACACAACCACTGATTTTGATTGAGGAGAAACGCTTGGAAGCAGTAGATTGGCAAAAAGGCTACAACACCGAACGGCGACCGTTGGTCAGCATTTTCGATAAAATGGTGGCGGGAGATTTACTCAAGACCTTACTGGCTGTTTGGTCGGTGATTGTCGTTATTATCGTCAGTCGCAAATTTATCAGTATTCTTGCTCAGGCGGTTGAAGGGCAGATTTCCAGCGAAACGTTGCTCAGTATTCTGGGCTTAAAAACCATTATTGCCAGTGCTTCATTTTTACCCGCCGCGTTGTTTATGGCGGTGTTAATGGTGCTGGGCAGAATGTACCGCGATCAGGAAATGTCGGCGGTGTTTTCCGCTGGCGGCGGTACTGCTACGATTTATCGCGCGGTGTTTCTGCTGGTTTTTCCGTTGGCGATACTCACTGTCGGTATCGCGTTGTATGTGTCGCCGTGGGCAGCGGCTAAAATTGAATTGTTAATCAGTGATGATGAAAAAACCGCTGATGTGCGCGGCATTGCGGCAGGCAAATTCAGTGAATACAGTCAAGGCGATCTGGTGTTTTATGTGGAAAGTATCGGTGCAGATGGCAAGATGCAGAAAGTGTTTGTACAGAATCGCCAACACGGCAAGCTCGGTATTATCAATGCCGAAAAAGCACGTTTAGAAGATTTGCCCGATGGTCGCTTTATTATTTTTGAACACGGCGAGCATATTCAGGGCAAACCTGGTGAGCCGAATTATGTGATTGAAAACTTTGATGAATATGCGGTGCGCATCGAAGAAAAAGGTTCACTCATTAAAAAGAATCCGCGTGAATCCATTCCTACCGCACAGCTATGGGGATCTAAAGCAACGACCGATATTGCTGAGCTGCAACGCCGCTTTTCTATTCCGCTGGGCGTTATTTTACTGACGTTTATTGCCGTCCCTCTGGCGCAATTGTCGCCGCGTGGTGGCGTATACGGCAATATGATTGTCGGTTTTTTAATTTATTTCAGTTACGGCAACCTTGCGCATATCACCCAAGTGTGGGTCATTAAACAAACTATTCCCACATGGTTGGGCGCAATTGGTATTCATGTGTTTTTATTACTGATAGGCTTGATTTTATTAATACGCTGGTATGGTTGGAAATGGTTGATGATTAACATGAAAGCAAAGGTATCCGCGTGAATGTATTAACAGGCTATATCGTCAGAGAAATTTTAAAAGGTTCATTCATTTCATTGCTACTGTTATTAACCTTGTTTAATTTATTTACTTTCAGTGATGAATTAAGCGACTTGGGCAAAAACGGTTACGGTTTAAAGCAAATTTTTTATTATCTTGCCCTGACCTCGCCCACGGTTTTTTATGAATTAATGCCTGCTTCTGCTTTACTGGGCAGTTTATTTATTCTGGGGGCAATGGGCAACAATCACGAACTGATTGCCATGCGAGCAGCAGGTTTATCGGTATTTTCTATCATTAAAGCGACACTGTTGGCAGGCGTGGTGTTAGTCGCCGTCTCTATATTAGTGGGTGAATTAGTCGCACCCGATGCGCAAAAAGAAGCCCAGCTCCTTAAAACGACAATAGACGGCAAAAAAGTCATGCTCAATGATTTGTACGGGCTGTGGTTGCGTGAAGACAAACGCTTTATCAATGTGCGGGAAATACAGGATAACGGCAATCTGGTTGACATCAGTATTTACGATGTTGACGATACACAACACCTTTATCAAACCACTCACGCAGAACAGGCGATTTTTCTGGGTAATCAGCAATGGCGATTAGTCAATATCAAACAATCGCTGATTTCTACCGAAAAAATGCAGGTCGTTACCCGTGATGAGATGCCGTTAAAATCGGCTATCGCACCTGATTTATTGCAATTAGCCGTCGTCAATCCCAATAATTTATCTATCCTTGATTTAGCAAAATACGTTGATTTTTTAAAAGACAATCATCAAAAATCCCAGCAGTTTGAATTGGCTTTGTGGGGACGGGTTGTCAACCCGCTGGTGACATTCATCATGCTACTGGTATCAGCACCGTTTGTTATCGGCATTAAACGCGGCATCAGCGTCGGTGGCAGAATGTTAATCGGCGTAGTCATCGGCATGGGTTTTAATATCATAGATAAAATCGTCGGGCATTTAGGCTTGATTTATGATCTCAATCCGCCGTTCATTGCGTTTATGCCCAGTCTGATTATGTTGGCATTAGCGAGTTATGCAATACAACGTGCGCAGTAAAATGAAAGTATTGATATTTTGCAGTCCGAAACGTGTTTAATACCGAGAAAAAATCATGATGTTATTAGCTAAAACCGCTTATCTTCTGTTATTGGCTTTTTTGCTCAACGGGTGTGCCTCTACCGGCACACCCAATCCTGCCAATGAAAAACTGGCGCAATGGGAAAAAGCCGCGCAAGCAGGACAGGCCGATGCCCAATATAAACTCGGCGCAGCCTATGCAGCGGGTCAGGTTGTACCCAAAGACAATATCAAAGCCTTTCAATGGTTACAAAAATCAGCCGCGCAAGGCAATGCCAAAGCGCAAAATGGTCTCAGTGTTATGTACTTGCAAGGTGTAGGCGTACCAAAAGACACCGCGAAAAGTCTTGAATGGCTGCAAAAAGCAGTCGCTCAAGGCTATCCCAAGGCAGAATATAATTTAGCAATGCTGTACAAAAAAGGACAGATTATCGAAAAGAATGACGGGCAGGCCGCCGCGTGGTTGGAACAGGCTGCGTTACAAGGCGATGATAAAGCACAAACGGCTTTAGGTATCATGTATGAGCTGGGAACGGGCATACCAAAAAACACCGCACTGGCTATTAAATGGCTGCAAAAAGCCGCTGCTCAGGGTAATAATGAAGCAAAAAACAGACTGGCAAGTATTTATCCGCAAAACGGTAATAAATAGGCGCGACAAAAATCACGCCCGCATTGATTAAAAGTTATGCTGATACTTGGAGTCAAAAATCATGATTTTTGATTCCATCACATCATAACTTGTAACCACTAGCAATTATTTTTCTGATAATGATTTAACGTGAGTAATTGATAATAAGTGCGCCGAACCTGTAGTTAACTGCGTCCAATCATCGGGCATTTCCAGTCTGGCAAACGCCGTCGTCGGTAATAATTTATCGCTGTCGGGTAACTGTTCAACACCGACCAAATGAATCAATAAATCTTCCAGTTCTGGATTATGTCCCACTAATAACACGCGCTGAGCCGTTGCGGGACATTCGGTCAACACGGTTTTTAAGCGTTCAAAGCCTTCTGCATAAACGCGTCTGTCTTCGGTAATGCTTACATCTGCGTTCATTGCTTCAAGTACGCGTTTAGCAGTAGTAATCGCTCTTTTTGCAGGTGAGCTGATAATTAAATCGGGTATTAATTGCTGCTGTTGCAACCACTCGCCCATGCGTTGCGCCGCTTGCTTGCCGCGTTTTTTTAACGCTCTGTCAAAATCTTCGATACCGTCATTCTGCTCGGCTTTTGCATGACGAAGTAACCATAATTCTCTGTTCATATTTAATTCTCTGTGAATATTTTTTGTGTGTCGATAACGACAATTTTCATTGTTATTTATTATTAATGGGGTATTGTTAAGACGACTACCTAATCATCAATCCATACTATGACTATATCATTACAATTCAAGTTTCCTGCTCACTTAACGCTGGAACAGCTTATTGCCCAACTCGATAGTGATATAGACTGTCAGTCTGTCGCCACACAGTCTCATTTAAAAACCTATTATGATAGTTTTGACTGGAGACTGTATTCAAGCGGCATGGTATGTCAATTCATACCGCCCGATTTAACCTTAAAAACCGTTAAAAATGACACTTTCATTGCCGGCACCAAACTGAAAAAAGTACCTAAATTCAGCGACCAGTTCAAACCTGACAAAATACGCGACCTGCTTGAACCGATACTGGAAATGCGAGCCTTATTACCTGTCTGTACCGTCGCTTATCAACATCACCAATTCAATATCATTAACGAAGACGGCAAAACCGTAGTCCGACTTTTTGTTGATGAATATGAACACCTTGCGCCTCGAATTTTCTTGCAGTCACTGAAAGGTTATGACCATGCCGCTGAATCGCTTATCAAACATCTCGCCGCACTTGGTTTAAGCGAAACCACAGAACCCGTATTACTGGACGCATTAGAACAACAAGGGCGTAGCGTCAATGATTATTCATCAAAACTGGCTATCAGTCTGACGGCGGATATGCGTGCAGATGTTGCCTGTAAAATCATTTACCGCTGTTTGCTGAAAACCATGCAAGACAACCAACAAGGCACAATTTCTGACACGGACAGTGAGTTTTTACACGATTTTCGAGTCGCCGTGCGCCGCACCCGTGCCGCACTCAGTCAGCTTAAAAATGTTCTGCCTGATGATATTCATAGCACCTATGTCAGCTTTTTTTCGTGGCTGGGGCAAATTACCGGTCCGACGCGTGACCTCGACGTGTATCTGTTAAATTTTGCGTCCTATAAAAACAGCTTACCGCTGTCAATCCGTGAGGATTTAAATCCATTACATGACTTTTTACTTAAAAAACAACGACAAGCGCAACAGGAACTGGTCAAAAATCTGCATTCCGCCAGATACCATACCACGCTATCCGCATGGGAACACTACCTTGGTGAACCCGTACAGACTCATCCCGATGCCAGTAATGCACAACTGACCATTAAGCAACTCGCCGACAAACGAATACGCAAAAGTTTTAAGCGGGTATTGTGTGAAGGTAAAGCCATTAACGATGACTGCCCCGATGAAGATTTACATGAATTAAGAAAATCCTGTAAAAAATTGCGTTATCTGATGGAATTTTTTCAAAGTCTCTATGATAAAGACGCTATTAAAGCGTTAATTAAAGCCTTGAAAGGTTTACAGGAAGTGCTGGGTGATTTTCAGGATTGCGCAGTACAAGAATGCAGTTTAAAACACTTTAGTGAAGAAATGCGGACGCTAAACACCCCGACCGATACCTTTTTAGCCATCGGCAATTTAATCGCCAACATTGATACCCGAAAACACGAGATTCGCAGTCATTTTGCGGAAAAATTCGCAGAATTTACCGAAAAAGAGACGGTGGCAACGTTTAAGTTATTGTTTAGCAACTAAACACCGTATAGAGACGTTGCAAGCAACGTCTCCATTCTGTACAGGACAAGTGCGTTAGATTAATACTGCGGATAACCCTGTTGCGGATAATTCTGCTGTTGTTGCGGGTAGCCGCCTTGCTGTTGAGGATAACCCTGTTGCTGTGGGTAACCTTGTTGTTGCGGTTGTTGCTGAGGAGCCGCGCCTTGTTGAGCACCCGCATTATTATTAGCCACAATTGCCAATTCCACGCGGCGATTTTGCGCACGATTCATGTCGCTGGTATTCGGTACTTTAGGCGAACTTTCACCCAAACCCTGTTTATTCAAACGCGCTGGATTAACACCTTGTTGCGCTAAATAATTGGCAACGCTGGTTGCGCGTTGTTGCGACAAAATCTGATTGTTACTGTCTGAACCCACATCATCGGTATGTCCAGTGACCATAATGGTTGAATCGGGGTATTGATTTAAAATCGTCTTAACGGTATTCAGTGCGTTTTGTGCTTGTGGTGTCAGTGCAGAAGAACCTGTCGCAAAGGTAATGCTGCTTGGCATGGTCAAATTAAGCGTATTCTCTGAGGTTCTTTGTACCTGTACGCCTGTGCCTTGCAGTGATTGCTGCATTTCTTTTTCTTGGCTGTCCATATACGCGCCGATACCCGCGCCGACTGCCGCGCCTGCTAACGCACCTAAGCCCGCATTTTTCAGATCATTACCACCGAACAACGTACCCGCACCCGCGCCGACTGCCGCACCACCTAAACCGCCAATAGCAGCATTGTTAAGTCCGCCTGTTGGGGTACACGCCGCCAACAGAACAGCACTGATACTCACGCACATAATTGTTTTTTTCATAAATAGACAGCCCTTGGCCAATTAGTTTTAACAACCTGCTTAACGAAGCAGGCATAAATATCTCTGAGTGAGAGACAAAATTAATAGCAGTGTATTTTAACATTATTTACTACTACACAACGACTGCCCGTCCTTATTTACCCTTGCGCCGTTCAAACAACGCGACAGTCAGTAAATAAAGCGACATCAATGCACTGGACAACAGCCACGGCTGCCAGTCAACATAAACCAGCAACGGTTGTTTTGCCCAATATAACGCCACGCCCAAGACAATATAAGCCAATACGCGCTTAATTTGGTATGCGACAGGATAATAATATTGCCCAAATGAATAGGAGATGAACGCCATGCTCGCATAACACACTAACGTTGCCCACGCCGAACCGACATAACCGAATTCAGGAATCCAATACCAATTCAGCGCAATCGTCAGAGCCGCACCCGCTAATGACACACCCGCACCCAGCAAGGTTTTATCGGTCAGTTTGTACCAGATAGATAAATTGACATAAATCCCCAGAAACAAATTCGCCATTAATAAAATCGGTACGACTTTTAAACCCGCCCGAAATTCTGCGCCGACAAAATACTGAAAGAAATCCAGAAATAACGTGACCAGCAGAAAAATCGCCACGCAGAAAATCACAAAAAATTTCAGCACATCGGCATATACCTGTCGCGCGTCGCTTTTATCCGCATAAGCAAAGAAAAACGGTTCAGCCGCATAACGAAACGCCTGAATAAACAATGACATAAGAATGGATAATTTATAACACGCGCCATAAATACCCAGCATGGTTAAATTGGTATGCAAATCATAAGGCAGCAGGTATTTCAGCAATGCGCGGTCTAACATTTCATTGATAATACCCGCAAAGCCAATCGCCACCATCGGTAAGGAATAACGGATTAAACGCGCAAATAATACAGGGTCAAAACCCCACGCCAAGCCTTTTAATTCAGGCGTAAGTAACAAAAATTTACCGCCACTGGCGATTAAATTGGCGATAAAAATATAGCTAATACCCAAGTTCGGATTATAAACCGCCGTCACCCACGACTGCGGATCAGCGGCGTAGGCTTTCGGGCAATACATAATAAAAAATAAACTGAAACCGACTGTGGCGAGTATCTCGATGACTTTAATGCCTGCAAACCGCCACGCTTTATTTTCCGCCCGCAACCGCGCAAACGGAATAGAGGCTATCGCATCCAGCGTTAAAATCAGCGTAAAACACAGTACATATTCGGGATGATCGGCATAATTCAATGCCGCCGATAGCCACTGATTACTGGCTAAAATCAGCAGGAAAAAGCCGATATTAATCAACAGGACAAACAGCAACGCAGTTGAATAAGTGGTATCTTTGCCCTGCCCTGTTTTATCACGAAAGCGAAAATAGCCCGTTTCAAAACCGAACAATAAAAACACCGAAAAAAAGCCCGCATAGGCGTAAAACTCCGACACCACGCCGTATTCAGCGGCAGTAAAATAATAAGTGTATAGCGGGACTAACAGGTAATTAAGAAAACGTCCGAAAATACTGCTAAGACCGTAGATAGCGGTTTGTGAGGCTAGTTTTTTTATAATGCTCATGGGGATGTTTGGAGTATGGAAACGAGTGTATTTATAATCGTTCCAACGCTCCAGCGTTGGAATGCAGCCGTTGACGCTCTAGCGTCTTCTTGCCTTTCGGCGACACAACGCTGGAGCGTTGCTGGATGAATTCCCACGCTGGAGCGTGGGAACTATAAACAACCATCACAAATACTGAGAAACGCCTTTTTCAGCGACCATAAAATCACTATCCGCCAAACGTTCCATTAAACGGGCATAATTGGCATCGTGCTGACTGCGGTCATTATGACGATGCCAGCAATGCAGCACGGGCGCGGCAAATCGCCCTTCTTTACGGCGCACACCTTTATGAATCAAGCGGATAACCAAATCAGAATCTTCATAACCCCAGCCTTCAAACAGTTCATCAAAGCCGTTGACCTGCAAAAAATCCTCGCGCCAGATACCCAGATTACAGGTCATGGCTTTTTGCCACTTGCGGGGCTGAATTTTTCTTAAAAAACCCAGCGGCAGTATTAAAAATGGCAACGTGCGGTTGATTTTGCCCTGTAAACGCAATCTAAGAAAATACCACGCGGGTTTGGTATGCAATAACAGCGATTGCGCAATCACTTCCTGCGTAAAATCTTGGCTTAATAACACCCGATTCCCCGCGACAAAATACCCCGCTTCGGCTAAACGGCGGTGCGTGGCAATAAAGTCAGGGCGGGTAATGCAGTCACCATCCAAAAACAGTAAATAATCGCCCTGACTTTGGGCAACCGCTTTATTGCGGATTGTACCCGCCCGAAACCCTTGATCTTCATGATAAACGTAATGCACAGGCACAGGGCTATCCGTCGTGTAACTTTGCGTTACAGCCAGATTGTCAGCGCGAGAACCGTCATCGGCAATGATAATTTCAAACTGGGTGTCTGTTTGTGCGTAGAGACTGAGCAGACATAAGCGCAATGCCTCCGCCCAGTTGTAAGTGGTGACAATGACTGAGATTAATTTCATTTTTCGTATGTTGACACTTTATAGCTCCCACCGCTCCAGCGTTGCGACTCTAAAACCCATGAAGACGCTGGAGCGTCTACGACTGCATTCCAACGCTGGAGCATTGGAACGATAGCTGTTAATTTCATTTTAAATGCTGTAATGCCCACAATTTAACATATTTATAATACGCGCCTTCGGCATTGGAGATTGCCAACATCAAACCTTGCTGCCCATCCAGAAACGCGGCTTTTAAAAAATACGTCCTAATAAACGTCCACAAGCCTTTCATAATCGCTTTAGGCAAGGAAGAACGCACACCTCTTTCATACAAGACAGTCGCGCCCAAGGTGGAATAATTATTCACTTTGTGCAGCACTTCTTCAAAATCGACAAACGCATCATGCAGAAACGGTGTAGTCAAACGAGCCATGTTACCCTCAACCACAATGCGCTCATGCACTACATGATTGGTAAATTGCCCAAACTCACGGCGAAACAAACGTAATACATAATCAGGAAACCAGCCACCATGCCGCATCGCTCGTCCGCAATAATTAGATAACCGTGGAATTTCAAAGCCGTTAATGTCGCTGGTCTGCATCGCTTGTTGAATTTCTGCTTTTAATTCAGGCGTGACAATTTCATCGGCATCTATGGATAACACCCAATCGCCTGTGGCTTTGTCCAACGCGCGTTGTTTTTGAATACCAAAGCCTTGCCAGTCGGTGACATAGACTTTATCGGTCACAGCGCGGCACAACTCTACGGTGTCATCCTGACTACCCGAATCCAAGACAATAATTTCATCCGCCCACGCGACCGATTGCAAACAGCCGCCGATATGGGCGGATTCATTTTTGGTGATAATGATGACACTCAGGGTCATAGTGCGCTCAACCACGTTTTTGCTCTTTCCAGTTCTGCCGTTTCAAAATACGCTACAGGAAAACTACGAAAACCCGCACTGACGAACATCAATGCCAGTTCGCGCCATCGTTCTGCACCGACTATCGCCATTTTGTTGATATACGGATCGCTTTTTTCCTGAAACGACACATCTTCCCATCTGTCATCATGACTCCAGCCTTCAAAATCTTCGTAAATGGTAAGAATACTGATTTTATTGGGTGCTGAAACCATATTAACCATTTCGTTTTGTAAAGCGACTTGCTCTGGGTAAGTAAATAACCCTGAAATTTTGACAGTCACAATGCCGTCAGTGTTGCTGATTATTTCCGCGCTCATGATATTTTCCTGTTAATAACGGTAAGGTGCATTACTGACCGCTTGCAAATCCCACGCTTGCGGCTCGACAGATGCTTCTAATCGGTCTTCAATCACATCGTCCAAATCACTGAAAAAATCCAAACCCGTTTGCGCTTCGATAGTATCAATGCTAGTCACAAACTGGCTTAACGACTCATTGCCTCTAATGGTTTGCGGCACGATAAACGCCAATACTTTAGACGGTTGATTAGGCTTGGCTTCGGTAATATACATTTTATAAAACGCATCGGGAATTTCTACCCGCCATGAACTGGATAGTCGTTCCGTTGAACCCGTAAACACAGGCCCTGTAATTACCCAGACTTTATCCGCCAATTTAGTGAAATTTTTAATTTCCGTTTCTTCCAATCGCCGCCAGAATTGCTGATTTAAACGCGGTTTTTGCGGGCTGATATTGGTCATTAAAAAACTGTCAGTCTGCCCGTCTTTGCCATAAAGATGACTCATCGCATAGTTGGGCGCGTTATGCCCACGGTCATAACCGCTTTTGGTGTAGCTGTTATGGTCGATACGATTAATCGCCCGCCAATCTTTGGTAAATTTACTGGGACGCGGCAAGGAGGGAACACTTTCATCAATAGGATGCAGCGCGTATTCCACCCACAACGGATTACCGCGCACATCGGAATAACCGACAATAAAGCCGTGATTGCGCAAGGTGCGAAACCAAGTATTCATGCTCCAGCTGGTTGCTTTTGGTTCGCCTTGATAGAGTAAATTATCGCTACAGCCAGAACCGCCAACACCGATAATCAATACCAATAGCGATAATAATGGGAAGCGGCGGATTATACGGAATAAGGATAATAAGTTTTTCATCTAAAATATGGGTTTAAACTTTTGAAACTTTTAAAAGTTTGAGTTAATTGACCAGAGTCAGTCCATTTTATTTATGATGCGTACGATAAAGACCTGCGAGGTTTTTAAAACCTCGCAGGTCTGGCAGCTTTACCCATCATAACTAATCTTACGGTGTACTAGCTAAGGTTAATAATTTCCCGCAACACCGCCGTCGCATAACTGCCCGCTGGCAAAGTGAAACTAAGACTTAAGGTCGTGTCATCCACAAACTGCCAGTCCAAATCAGCCACATTAATGCGCAAAGCGCGGCGGTCTTGTTCCAAACCACAGGCAAGCAAACCATCGGCAAGTGCTTGATTTTCGGCAATCACCGCTTGCTCAACAGGCGATAATTCCGCATTGCCTTTGCCCCATAACAGCCCTGTAGGGTGAATGTCTTTCGCGGCAAGGCGGCGGATAATATCATCATCAAGCTGTTCGGTTTTAAAAAAACTATGCCCTAAATCAAACACATAATAATCACCTGCCTGTGCCTGATTCCACGTTTTATCGGTAACACGCGCGGCAAGCATCTGATTGAACAAATACGACCGCGCCGCAGATAAATACATACTGCGTTGTTCACGCCCGACTTTTGCACCTGCAAATAACGCCAAGGCTTTATTGATATTATGCCCCGCATGACCGAACCGCTGTTCGCCGTAATAATTGGCGATACCGTCCGTTTTTATCGCAGTCAGTTGCTGTTCGGTTTTTTCTCTGTCGCCTTGCCAATCACGAATAATCAATTTAAAGCTGTTACCCGACAACACGCCGCGTTTTAATTTTCGTGCATGGCGTACCGTATGCAACACCTTGATATTATCGGTTTCAACTTCACGCCAATCAGGATCCGCCTTTCCAGGAAGCCACACACTGAACCATTGCGTAGTCACCGCGTGGCGGTCTTTTAAGCCCGCATAGCTGACATCACGCTGTCTGACACCCGCAAATTTAGCCAGTTGTCGCGCCACATAATCGGTATTTTCACCTGTTTTTTCGATACATAAAAAAGCGTGTTCACCTTCGCCTGATGGTTCAAATGCCAGATTTTCGATGACCATAAAATCTTCGGGAACGGTGCGGATTTTACCTTGACCAGACGGTGAACCGTAAACAGTAGCCCATACAGGCAGCTCTGCAACACTCATTTTTCAAGTAACACAATGGCTTGTACCGCAATGCCTTCTTTGCGTCCTTCAAAACCTAACTTTTCCGTGGTGGTGGCTTTGACATTAATACAATCCAGCGTGACTTTTAAATCAGTCGCAATATGAAAACACATCGCATCGGTATGCGGTGACATTTTCGGGGCTTGCGCAATGATGGTTATATCGGCATTCACCAGCTTATAACCTTTTTCCTGCACCACTTTATATACATGACGCAATAACACCCGACTGTCCGCGCCTTTAAAAGCGGGATCGGTATCAGGAAAATGCTTGCCTATATCGCCTAATGCTGCCGCGCCTAACAGCGCGTCACTTAAAGCGTGCAACACCACATCACCATCGGAATGCGCTTCCAAACCGCGTTCATAAGGAATAGTCACGCCGCCTAAAATAATAAAATCCCCGTCACAAAAACGGTGAACATCGTAACCCTGACCTACTCTCATCATTGTTGCTCCATAAAAAAATGTGCTAATGCCAAGTCTTCGGGGCGCGTGATTTTAATATTATCAGGGCGACCTTCGACAATTTTGGGTTGCTTGCCTTGCAGTTCCAAGGCACTGGCTTCATCGGTAATCGCAGGATTACCCACCGCTTGCTCCAACGCCGTTTTTAAACTGGCATAACGGAACATTTGCGGCGTTAATGCCCGCCACATAACACTGCGGTCTACTGTACCGAGAATGTTATTACCATTCACACTTTTTAAAGTATCCGCACACGGTAACGCCAGAATCCCGCCCACCTCATCATCGACTAAGGAATCAATCAAATGATGAATATCACTAGGCGTAATACACGGTCTCGCCGCATCATGCACCAACACCCAATCATCATCATGCGCGTGGTCGCGTATCGAATGTAAGCCGGACAACACCGAATCAGCGCGTTCTTTACCGCCTTTGGCACGAATAATTTTTTCATTATTGGCAACGTCCAGCTCTGACCAATACGGGTCTTCTTCCGAAATAGCCACTGCAACGGCGGTAAATACCTCGGCTTGCAATAAGCGCAATAAGGTATGTTCAATCACGGTTTTACCCGCCAAATCAAGGTATTGCTTGGGACGGTCGGCATTCATGCGTTTACCCACCCCAGCGGCAGGTACGACTGCCCAGAATTTTGTTGTGTGTGTCATTATTTTTTATCAAGTAGTTGTGTTTCCAAGCTGTCCAGTCGCTCATGCAGGCGGGCTAATTCACGCAGTATTTTATCTTCATCGACTTCAATGCGGTTAGTTTCCTGCTCAAGTTGCCGCACATTATTGCCCAGAAAATCCATATTTTTACCGATCAGCGAGGCAGACAATATCGCGGTACATAACGAAAATATCGCCAGTCCAAATACAATTAATCCCGCTGAAAATAAACGTCCCAACAGCGAAGTCGGCACTACATCCCCAAAACCCACATGAGTCATCGTTACCCACGCCGACCAAATACCATCGGTCAGCGAGTGAACATTAGGATCAATAATGTAAAGTACCAATCCAGCACCTAACGCAACGCTGACAGCCAAAGTCAGTAAATACACCACACTGCGTTTACCGCTTAAGTCATTCAGCAGGTTTTTAAATAAAGTCAATGCGTCGGTTAATATTTGTATGATATTCATAGAATTCTCCAGTTTTCTGATATGTTCGTTGGTTTCAATGGCGAGCTTTTCAGCAGCTGATAACTGTTCGCTTTAGGCTTTCAGGGTAGCGATTTTATTGTGGAGTTTAAAGAAGCGGATTTTACACGTTATCCGCTTAAAACGGTGGACAAAGGACTTGCCCACCGTTGGTTTTTATTTATTACGCCGAGTTTCTGGCGGCATTGATAATGCCGAACATACAGCGCAGCACCAAGGTGCGGTATTCTTTTTCTGCTTCTTTGCCTGCCAGTTCATCGGCGCGCAGTTGTTGCAGCGCGTATTGCTGGATGGCGATTAGCGGTAACACGATATGCTCGCGTATTTTGATGGAATGGCGAATATCATCTTTATCTTCCATCAAAGCGGGTAACTGACTGACCGCTAGAATGTTTTCTTTGGATAAGGTGAATTCGTTGTACATTTTGTGCCACAGTTCACTGAATTCCGCATCATCCGCCAAGTAAGCGGTCGCAGGATAATAGGATTTAGTTAGGGACATCATGCTGTTGCCCAACAAAGTGCGGAAAAACAGCGATTGTTTGTACAAGTGCTGTAATTCGGCTAATTTGCCGTTTTCTGTCAATTGTGCAATCGCGGTACCGACACCGAAAAAACCGGGGATGTTTTGTTTCATTTGCGCCCACGCACCGACAAATGGAATAGCGCGTAATTCGTCAAATTTCAGAGCTTGATCTTGGTTGCGTTTGGCTGGGCGTGAGCCGATATTGGTATCGGCAAAATACACCAGCGGGGTCATTTTTTCTAAATACGGGACAAATTGCGGGTGGTTTTTTAAGCTCAAATAAGCGTGATGCCCTGCATCGGCTAATTCATCCAGCAGTTGCTGTTCTTCGGCGGAAAACGAATGGATGCTGTGCGGAAATACCGCGCTTTTTACGCCCGCTGAAATCAGCTGTTCCAGATTGTAACGACAGGATTCGGCTTTGCCATAGTTGGAACTGATGGTTTGCCCTTGGATGGTGATTTGTACTTCTTCGTTTTCAATGGTGTCACCCAGTGAAGCGTAGAAGTCGTGGGTGTTGCCGCCGCCGCGTGCGGGCGGACCGCCGCGTCCGTCAAAGAAAATGGCGGTGATACCGTGTTGTCTTGATATGCGGGTGAGTTCTTCTTTGGCACGGAAAATCGACCAGTTGGCGCATAAGTAACCGCCGTCTTTGGTGCCGTCGGAAAAACCCAGCATGATGGTTTGTTTATTGCCGCGTGCGGCTAAATGTTCACGGTAGGCAGGGATTTCATACAGCGTGTTCATGATGTGATGCGCGACGCTCAAGTCTTCAATGCTTTCAAATAACGGTACTATATCCAGCGGCAGCGTGTTGTCATTGGCTACCAGTAATTGAGCCAGTTTAAAGACTTCAATAACGTGTAAGGCACTGGCGCAATGGCTGATAATGTAGCGTTGACAGCCTGCCACGCCGTTGTTGTGCTGAATGTCTTTAATCGCCAGAAAAGTATTGAGCATTTCCAGCATGACGGGTTCATCAATGCCTAATTCCATCGGTTTGAAAGACAGCGGTAACAGCGTCGCCAGTTGTTCGGCATCGCTGAGAGTATCAAATTGCTCAAGCGTTATGCCATCGAGATGCTTGATGAGATGCTGCCAGAGTTGATGATGTTTGCCGCTGTCCTGACGTATATCCAGACTGGAAAAATGAAAACCGAATATGCGTACATTGAGCAGTAATTTATCCAGCTGGTCTAAAAACAGTCCGTCATGATCGTCGATAATGCGTTGGCGGGCTTGTAATAACAACTGTTCAAATTCAGCGGCACTGCTATACGCGAGGTCGCCGCCGTATAAACTTTGGTAAATTTTTTGCTCGGCTTCAGCAATCAAAGTATCCACACCTTTAAAGCTGAGACGGCGTTTAATGCTGCGCAAATCACGGTGATAACAGCGTAAAATCGTTTCGCGCAGACGTTGTGCGACTTGCAGGGTAATGTCATGAGTAACAAACGGATTGCCGTCTCTATCGCCACCCGGCCAGAAGCCGATATGGACTAATTGCGGGTTCATCCACTCCGCGACGGGGATTTCCAGACCTTGTGCCAGTTGTTCAATAATGCCCGAAATCGCAGGGTAAAACACAAATTCCAGATACCAGCATAAGCTGACGGCTTCACTTAACGGTGACGGTTTTTCACGTTTGAAAAAGGCGGTTTTAGCGAGTTGCTGTAATAATAAATCTATTTCATAGACATCATTGTTACGCGCGGCATCTTCTAAATCTTTAATAATTGCCAACACTGAACCCGGATAAAACTGCGTCGGGTGGGCGGTCAATACCAGCCGCACACTAAAGGTAGCCAGTTTTTCTTGCAGGCGCGGCAATGCGTCAGTAGCAGCAGCTTGAGCAAGCAGTGCGGTCATTGTTCCCGCGCCGTTTAAATCATTGATTTGCTCAAACGAGGCTTCTTCCAGCGCGTCAAATAACACCACTTGCCGCTCAATGTATTGAATGAATTGAAACAGCATTGTAAAGCGTGTTTCTGGCGTTGCCTCTGCGGTGTATGCGGCAAAAAAGCCGTTGATAATGTCAGTGGGCGTTTGGTTTTCTGCAAAACCTGCTTCACATACCTGCCCTAACAGCGGTAACAATGTTCCTGTTTTACTTATCTCTTTAAAAGGCAGCTTGAGAAACAGGCTGTTGTAAAGATGATAACGAGTGGAGACAATCTGTTGGTATTTTTTACTCATAATATAATACTCAAGTTGTAGTAATAACGGCTATTTGCCAAAAATGCCCTGCCAGCCCCCCGCAATCAAACGGGTAACGTGCATGAGAATAAACGGTACAGATAATCCAGCAGGAGCTGCCAAATAACGCGGCTGCCACTGGGGTGCAAATTTTTCTTTGTATTCGTAAAGCCCTTCAAAATTGTAAAACTGATCGCCCAGTTTAAAAACGGTCGCCCCCAGTTTATGCCACAACGGAGCTAAGGGGCGATGATCCAGACCTGTTAACCCGGAATTTGCCGTGTCAGCTTTGGATAATCCTGATCGAAATGATGCCCGCCTGATAATTCCAGAATAGTCGCCGCGCTGTTTTGCAAACTGGTACACGCGGTATCGGCTATTTCCTCTTTTCCATAAATACATAAAATTTTAGTTTTTGGTATTTGCGCCAATTCGGGGGCTAATGGCTGTTCGCCGCCACTTTGTCCCAGCCAACCTGACACATGAATTTCAAAATCAGCGGTGTTTGCAAGAGCTATCAACGCCAATAGCGTCACACTGTCTTTATCTTGCGCAGACAGGCGGTTGTATACGGCTGGCAAGATGTCGGCACCGAAGGAATAACCTGCTAAGACAAACGATTTTGCTCCCCAGTTTTTCCGATAATACGCCATAGTCGCCGTTAAATCAGCGGCAATCTGGTTAGGGTTTTTGTGTTCCCAGAAATAACGCAATACATCAACACCGACCACAGGATAATTCAACGCCGCCATTTCTCCTGCAACGGTTCTATCTAAATCGCGCCAGCCACCGTCGCCTGAATAAAAAATCGTCACCGTATCACTGGATTTATTGGCGGGAACTTCAACAACGGGCATAGGCGGCGATGTATTGGCTTGCCCCAGCAGCGTCTTCAGTTCGTCAACCAGCACAGTATCAAGCGGCGTATCGTACGCCGCAATCCGCGTATCGACTTTTCCCAAGGTTTTAATAAAGACGGCAGTTTCATCGGGTGGTTCATCCGTCCATACCGAACGCCAGTTACCTTGTAGCCCAGAAGTGGCAATCAAATTGTGAGCAGACAATGGCGGACATAACACTAAATCAACAGGCGGGGTGACTGAAAACCCGATAGACAGATTGGTCGCGTTATTTGCCGATACGGATTGTGCATTGATAAACGGCAGCAACGCACCGTCTGCAATACCTGCAACAATCAGTTTGCTGTCTGCGGGTGTCGGTAATGCGTTGCCTAATGCAGTGATTGCGCTGGTCAGGTGCTTGGCATCAAGACACTGCCCCGTTTTTGAGGTAAAGCCCTTAAAAAATTGCCCTGAATCAACCACTGCGACAGTCACCCCTATTGCTGCTAATTGCTGACCGAGAGCCTGAGCGGGAAATTTTTGGGTATCGGCAAACACCACCAGCAAACGCTCTGAACCCCAAGCAGGTTGCGCAACGCTTATATCGCCAACAGTATCAATGTGACTGGTTTTTTGCAAAAAGAGACCCATCACGATTAAACTGAATACAAGACAAGCAAACAACAATTTTTTAATATTCATTCGATAATTCGTTTAATGAAAAAAGAGACATTATTGCGGCGGCTGAATACCTAAAAATGCAGCGATTAATTGATTGACCTGTTGTGCGTGAGTGATAAGCGAATCATGAACCGCCCCTATAACAACCTCCAGTTTACGATTCGGCAAATGCTCGGCTAATTCGGTGGAATGCGCTAAGGAAATAACATCATGTTCACCTGTCATCACCAATGTGGGCGCGGTAATGGTGTGTAAATCAGCGTGTTATTCCAAATCCTGCTGATTGTGATAACTGTATTTATCCGACAACTGCAATAACACCACCACCGCGCCAGTGCCGCCATTTTTTTGCGCGGCTGAACAAAACGCCTGTACGTCTTTATGCTGTCTCAGCCAGATATTCAGATTATTTTTTAACACGGGATGATTATCAGGCGAACGATGCCCTTTACCATGCACGATATGCACGCACCGATAACCGTCTTCGACACAGTAATGTAAGAAGTTGAGCAACTGGCGTTTAGCTTCATTGCTGTTCAAACCGTGTAAATCTATTTCCGCATCCAAGCCGAAATAACCACGGCGCAGTTTTTTTAATACGTTGTTTTGTAAACCTGTATTTAAAAAACTCATACTGTCTTCAATGCCCACCGTTTCAATAGGCATTGAGGTAGCGGTGTCGATAAGATGACCATCAACATTGATAACAGCGGGTTTAGGATAAGGTTTCGGTTTGTTGGCAGGCGTTAATACCACCTTATCGGACTGCACATTACGCACACTGCCGATACTTTGCCGAAACAAATCGCTGTCTTCTGGGGTAAGGATTTTTTTTGCCACTAAAGCTGATTTTGCCGTCTATTGTTGCTGATAGTCATCTATTTTATAGCTTCACAGTAATAGGGCAACTGGTTTGATGGCTATGACAGTGAGTTACGCGCTCTCGATCGTGTATCTACAACGTTCATTGATAATTAGCTAAACAACAGCAATCTAACATAGAATTGTCAGTTTTTATTAATTACAGCATAAACTGCTAATTTTTATCACACGGCACAGCAAGGATTTATACCAATGGAAAAAGCCCCGATTATCGACAACATTGCCAGTTTAGATTTAGAAACTACCAAAACTAACGACATTTTTGCCATCGGGGCTGTTTTTCAAAACAGGACATTTCACAAAAGCAATATCACGCCCAGCACGATTCACTCCGTGCTGCACGAGTTGAATGACTTTCTCAATGACGCGTCGTATCTGCTGGGGCATAATTTATTAGCACACGATTTAGAAATGTGTAGGCTTGTGGATGCGTCCTTGCCGTTCTTACAAAAACCCGCTATCGACACCTTGTTACTGTCACCGTTGGCATTCCCTGAAAATCCTTATCATCATTTAGTTAAAGACTACAAATTAGTACGCGATAGCATCAATGATCCGCTTGCCGATGCACGGATTGCGTTGGTGTTGTTTGCTGAACAATGTTTAGCTTTGCAAAGCAATCCCGCACTGTCTTTGTATGCCTATTGTTTTTCAGGTAATCCGCTTTATGCTGGGACACAACAGGCTTTAATGGCAATGAGTGGTACTTTAGTGACAGATTTACAGGCATTTAGCAGTTTTGAAGTTTTAACGAATGGACTGGTTTGTCAAAAAGCGTTTAAAGATATTAGAATCCAATATTTACTTAACAAAGATAAACGGCATAACTTGGCATATTGCGTGGCATGGCTCAGCGTCTCTGGCGGCAATTCGGTATTACCCCCTTGGGTTAGACTTAACTTTCCTGACGTACCAGAGATTCTAAAACAACTACGCGATACCCCTTGTGAGTTGCCTAGTTGCCGCTATTGCCGACAAACCCATAACCCTGATACACAGTTACAAAATTTTTTTGGCTTTAGCAACTTTCGCCCGCAACCCAGTAACAAACAAGGCAATAGCTTGCAACAAGCGATAGTGCTAGCGGCAATGGCGGATAAATCCTTATTGGCTATTTTACCGACCAGCGGCGGCAAATCCTTGTGCTTTCAATTGCCCGCCCTCGTGCGTTATCAACGGCGCGGGGCATTGACCATCGTTGTGTCGCCGCTGCAAGCCTTGATGAAAGACCAAGTCGATAATTTACGCCACAAAACAGGTACGCCCAATGTGGCGGCATTGTATGGCTTATTAACCGCACCCGAACGCGGTGACGTACTGAATAAAGTACGCTTAGGTGATATTGGCATTTTGTATGTTTCCCCTGAACAATTACGCAATCGTTCCTTTAAAAATGCGATAACACAGCGGGAAATAGGTTGCTGGGTGTTTGATGAAGCCCATTGTTTATCCAAATGGGGGCATGATTTTCGCCCAGATTATTTATACGCGGCGCGGTTTATCAAAGAATTTGCCGACCACCAAAAAACCGCTTTGCCGCCCGTCCAATGTTTTACCGCAACCGCCAAACAAGATGTGAAAGACGAAATCTGCGCTTATTTTCAAGCCCAACTTGGACAAGAATTATTGCTGTTTGAAGGCGGCGTAGACCGTAACAATCTTGAGTTTTCCGTACAGACCGTGAATGCTACCGATAAGTATGCCCAAATTCACAAGCTGTTATTGGATAGGCTAAGTGATGACGAAGGCAGTGCCATTATTTATTGTGCGAAGCGCGTGCAAACTGAAAATCTTGCCGAATTTTTACAACAGCAACAGTGGTCGGTTGCCGCATTCCATGCGGGTAAAGATGCCGCTGAAAAAAAACACCTTCAAGAAAATTTTATTTCAGGCACGACACGGGTAATTACGGCTACCAATGCGTTTGGTATGGGCATTGATAAAGACAATGTGCGCTTGGTGATTCATGCCGATATTCCCGGTTCATTGGAAAATTATCTTCAAGAAGCGGGACGTGCTGGACGTGACCAGCAAGAAGCTGAATGTATTTTGCTGTATGACGAACAGGACATTGAAACCCAATTCAAATTATCCGCTGGTTCACAAGTGCAACAGCGCGATATTGCCCAAATTTTGCGCGGTTTGCGTAAAAGCAAAAAAGACGCGGACGGCAATATCGTCATCACCACAGGCGAATTGTTGCGTGATGACGCGGTAGATACCAGTTTTCAATACGGTGAATATGGTGTGGATACCAAGATGCTCACCGCCATAGCGTGGTTAGAACGGGCGGGCTTTATCGAGCGTAACGAAAATCGTACCCAAGGCTTTCAAGGTCGTCCGTTAGTCAATAACTTAGAAGAAGCCGAACAAAAAATTCAGCGTTTAAATCTGCCGCAACGGCAAAAAAACCGCTGGTTGGCGATTTTGCGCGAACTAATGAATGCCGATGAATCAGACGGTTTGAATACCGATGATTTAGCGTTATTAAGCGAATTTTCTGACGATGAGCAAGACAAAAAACGCCAACTGACTGCCAGTCAGCAAGTCATGATGACGTTGTACGACATGGCTCAGGCAGGTTTAATCAAGCAAAACCTCCTGCTAACCGCCCATATTCGCTACAAGATTGCCAACTCATCCAGCATTATGCTGGGCAAAATTTGCCAATTGGAAACCGCCTTTATCAGCTTATTACGCGAACTCGCCCCCGATGCCGACAACGAAAATCTTACCGTTGCCTTGCGCCCGCTGAATCAACAATTATTGAATGCAGAACTTGAATCCAACACCGACAGATTACGTTTGTTATTGGTTAGTTTAAGCCAAGACGGGCGCGGTTTAGCGGGCGGAAAACAAGGCAGTTTGACATTGCATTATCGTGGTTTACATCATTACCATTTAAAACTGCACCGCAGTTGGCAAGGCTTACAAGAGACTGCAAAACTACGACAACATATCGCACAAACGGTATTGGATGCTATTGTGGCGCGTGTGCCAGACAATACGGCGGCTTCTGCCGATGTGTTAGTCTCATTTGCGATGGACGATTTATTAGTTGCCTTACAAAGCGATATAACCTTGAATTTGAGAGAGCCGTTAGTTCAAGTTGAACGCGCATTAAATTTTCTGCACGAACAAAATATTATTACCTTGCAACATGGCTTGGGCGTATTTCGCGCCGCCATGAACATTCAAGTGTTACCCGAAGCCAAAGCGCGCCGTTATAACAAAAGCGATTATGAACCGCTCGCGCAACATTACAGCGAACGGGCGTTTCAAATTCATGTAATTAATGAATACGCACAACTTGCTTTGGAAAAAATTCAGCACGCTAAGAATTATGTAGTTTTTTACTTTGAACAAGACAAGGCGGCATTTGTAAAACGCTATTTTTCTGACCGCAAAGAGATTTTAGAACGCGCGACCAGCCAACAATCGTTTCAAAAAATTATCGGCGCGTTAAATCCTGAACAAAGTGCCTTAGTGATTAATCAGGATGACAGCAATTTGCTGATTCTTGCAGGTGCAGGGTCAGGTAAAACGCGGGTCGTGGTGCATCGGTGTGCGTATTTATTGCGCGTAAAACGTGTACCTGCCAGTGCAATTTTAGTATTGTGTTTTAACCGCAATGCAGTGAGCGAATTAAAACGCCGTTTGGTTGATTTAGTGGGTGATGATGCCAAAGGCTTGCTGGTACAGACTTATCACGGTTTAAGTTTACAATTGACAGGTTGTACAGTGGATTATAGCTATAACGACACCGTCAATTTCGAGGAAATTATTCAGCAAGCAATCCGCTTGTTGAAAGGGGAAACCACCGTATTAGGCGTAGAAGCCGATGAAGTCCGCGACCGTTTACTGGCAGGTTACCGTTATATTTTAGTGGATGAATACCAAGACATAGATGAAGACCAATACCAATTAATTGCCGCACTCACAGGACGGACATCCAGCGAAGAACATAAATTGTGCATTTTGGCAGTTGGTGATGATGACCAGAATATTTATGGGTTTCGGGGCGCGAATTTGCGTTTTATTCGCCAGTTTCAAACTGATTACGCAGCGCGTGAACATTATCTGGTGGAAAACTACCGTTCCAGCGGACATATTATCGCCGCGACTAACGCACTGATTCGACACAATCAGGAGCGCATGAAACAGCACCGGCCGATACGCATTAACGCTGCTCGTAAAAAACAGGCGGCGGGTGGCAACTGGGAACAGCTGGATAAAGTTATACGCGGACGGGTACAAAAATTACGCTGTAGGGATGAAAGTCAACAAGCGGCGGCAGTGCTGGATGAATTGCAACGCTTACAACGCCTTGATTCCAGCTTGGACTGGACGCAATGCGCGGTGTTATCTAAAAAATGGCAACCATTGAATGCGGTGCGTGAATTGTTGGAACAACACGCGATTCCTGTGAGTATTGCCTTACCGAAAAACAAAAAAATACGCTTGAGTCGTGTGCGTGAAATCGCCCGATTTTTAGCAGAAGTGAAACAACAGCCGCCACGTTCAGCCAGTGATTGGCTTGCGTATATTGCAGAAAACTATATGCAACAAACTGATAATCCGTGGGTTTCCATCTTGCAAAACAGCATAAACCTGTGGCAACAAGAAACAGGCGATATGGCAATGCCCGCCAATATAACCTGCCAATTTTTGTATGAAATTCTGCACGATTTGCAAAGCGACTGCCGTTTAGGACAAGGCGTGTTTTTAAGCACCATGCACTCTGCTAAAGGCATGGAATTTACGCACGTTATTATTCTCGATAATGATTGGGGCAAAAACACAGACGAACCTGAAGAAGCGCAACGGCGGTTATTGTATGTCGCCATGACTCGCGCTAAAGAAACCTTATGTTTACTGCACTGCGAAAATAGACCGCATTCGTTTTTGAATGAAATTAACGGCGATTGTGTGATAGAACGTACCGCGTCTAACAGCGCAACACCAACGATACCGCTGCATTACGCGCTATTGGGCTTGGATGATTTATATGTGGATTATGCCGCCCGCTTCGTCGCTGATAACCCTATACATCACACCTTAGCGACTTTGCAAACAGGTGATTTTCTCACTATCAAAAACCATCAAGACAAGCTGGTACTGTTGCATAATGAAATCACAGTCGCCCAACTTTCTAAAAAAGCCAGTGCCGAATGGCGTGATAAATTATCGCGTATTCAAACCGTTAAAATCATTGCTCTGTTGCAGCGTTATGCCGATGATAGAGATGAAAACTACAATACACTTTGCAAAACTGACCGCTGGGAATTGCCGCTGGTGGAGTTTCGTTATATTTAATGTCAGGTGTGCAGTTTCGGTTGAGTCGCTAATTTCATAAGCTCCACGGTTCTGCAATAAGCCTGCATGGAAACTGCGTATCACACCTCATCTGATAGCTCACAATAGCCGTTCACTTGAATAACATTTTTTTTGCCACGAAAGCTGATTTTGCCGTCTATTGTTGCTAAGATGTTCTATCTTATAGCTTCACAACAACAGGGCGAAGGGTTTGATGCGTATTTTAGTGAGTAATGATGACGGCTATTTAGCCGAGGGCTTGTGTGCATTAGTCGCTGCATTGCGTGATTATGCCGAATTGTCGGTCGTCGCGCCAGATAGAAACCGTAGCGGCGCGAGTAATTCGCTGACGCTGGAAACCCCGTTACGCGCTCATACGATGGAAAACGGTTTTATTCGCGTCGATGGTACGCCGACGGATTGTGTGCATTTGGCTATTACAGGGTTATTGACCGATGAGCCTGATATGGTGATTGCGGGCATTAATCACGGGGCGAATTTAGGTGATGATGTGCTGTATTCAGGCACGGTCGCCGCCGCAACCGAAGGGCGATTTTTAGGTTTACCTGCTATCGCCATTTCTTTGGCAAGTCATAATCCGCAACATTTTGCGACTGCCGCGCACGTTGCCGTCACCTTGTTAAAACAATTGATTAAACAGCCGTTACCGCGTGATACCATCCTTAATGTCAATGTTCCCGATGTGCCGTTAGCTGAATTAAAAGGCTATCAGGCAACCCGCTTGGGGCAACGTCATAAAGCCGAACCTGTGATTAAAAGCTCCGACCCGCGCGGACGCAGTATTTATTGGGTCGGGCCTCCGGGTGCGGAACAGGATGCAGGTGAAGGCACGGATTTTTATGCGATTAATGCGGGTTTTGTGTCGGTGACACCATTACAAATTGATTTAACATGGTATGAACGCGTTAATGCGTTACAAACATGGCTACCTACGGAACATGAATAACATGAGTCAACGCCTGCAAGGCATCGGCATGACTTCGTTGCGCACACGCGAACGCATGATTAAACGCTTGGCAGACCAAGGCATTACCAATAACAAAGTGCTGGAAGTGATGCGTGATACGCCGCGGCATATTTTTGTCGATGAAGCTCTCGCCAGTCGCGCTTATGAAGATGTTGCCTTGCCTATCGGCTATAACCAAACTATTTCCCAGCCGTATATCGTCGCCCGAATGACGGAATTGTTGCTGAAATCCACACACCATCATTTAAAAAAAGTGCTGGAAATCGGTACAGGTTGCGGTTATCAAACCGCTGTGCTGGCGCAACTGGTGGATCATGTGTACAGCATGGAGCGTATTTTGCCGTTACAACGCAAAGCCAAAAGCTATCTGTGGGATTTACGGCTGAAAAATATCAGTTTTATGTATGGCGACGGTAGCGCGGGCTGGGCGGATTACGCACCGTTTGATGGCATTTTAGTGTCTGCCGCCCCTGCTGACATTCCGCCTGCCTTATTGCAGCAACTGGCTATCGGCGGCGTATTGGTGCTTCCTGTCGGTATGGCGGGCAGGCAATCGTTGCAACGTATCACCCGCATTTCAGAGGACAATTATGACATCGAACAATTCGATGCCGTGACTTTCGTGCCTTTTTTATCAGGAAAAGAATAACCATGACAGAACCCAGCCAAGCGGATATTGATGAATTACTGACACTGTTCGGTCAGGATAATTACAGTGCCACCGAAATCCGCGCAGGCGAATTAATCGCCCGTTTTCCAGATCATGGTTTTGGCTGGAAGGTATTGGGTGTGGCACTACGGCAACAGGGGCAGATTACCGCCTCCTTATTGCCGATGCAAAAAGCCGCTGAATTGCTGCCCGATGATGCCGAAGCGCACAGTAATTTAGGTGTGACTTTGATGAATCAGGGGCGATTGAGCGAAGCGGTCACCAGCTACCGTCAGGCATTGGCATTGAATCCTGATACGGTCGATGTGCATCATCATTTAGGCTTGACGCTGATGACGCTGGGGCATTGGGCGAAAGCCGAGTCCAGTTATCGCCGCGTACTGGAACTGAATCCTGATTATCCCGATGCGCACTATAATCTAGGGCGTGTTCTGCAACAACAAGGACAACTGTCCGAAGCGGCAGCCTGTTATCGCCGTGTGTTAACCGCCCATCCTGAACTCAGTGACGTGCATAGCAATCTTGCCTGTGTCTTGCAGTGGCAAGGTCAGCACAGTGAGGCGGAAAAGCATTATCAACAAGCCTTGGCACTCAATCCGCAGGATGTGAAAGCCTACAGTAATCTGGGTATGCTGTTGCAGGCACAGGGACGACTCACCGAAGCGCGCGATTGTTATCAATGCGCACTGGAAATTAATCCAGAGTTCGCCGAAATACACAATAATCTGGGTATTGTGTTTCATGAGTCGGGTTTGGATAATGAAGCTGAACTCAGTTATCGCCGCGCCTTAGCCATTAATCCGCAATTCACCGAAGCCTATAATAATCTGGGGCTGAGTCTGCAAACGCAAGGGCGATTGGCAAAAGCCGAGACTGCTTATCGCAGTGCTTTGGCAATTAATGCCAATAACGCCGAAGCACACAATAATCTGGGTATTATTTTTCAACAGCGCGCGCAGTTATTGGACGCGCTGGCAAGTTATCAACGCGCGTTAGCCCTCAAGCCTGACAATGCCCAAGTGCATAATAATCTAGGGGCGGTTTATAAAGACTTAGGACGCATGAAGCAAGCCGAAGCCAGTTTTCGCCGCGCCTTGGCGATTAATCCCGATTACACCGAGGCGCGGAGTAATTTACTGTTTGCCATGACCTACCACGGCACGCACAGTCCCGCTAAGTATTTAGCAGAAGCGGTGCTTTACGGGCAACAGATACACGCTAAAGTTGAATCGCCGTTTACGACGTGGCACTGTAATCCCTGCCCTGAGCGGTTGCGTATCGGTCTGGTATTGGGCAATCTACATCATCATCAAGTCGGCGCATTTTTAGCGAGCTTATTACCCGAACTGGATAGCAGTAGCGTTGAAGTCTACGCCTACCCAACCCATCCGCACACCGATGAACTGACGCTAAAATTGCAAAGCCTGTTTGCTGTCTGGCAATCGTTACTTGGCTTAAACGATACCGCCGCCGCTCAATTGATTCATAGCGATGGCATTCACATTTTGTTTGATTTATCAGGTCATCACAATTACAACCGCCTGCCCGTGTTCGCCTGCAAACCCGCGCCAGTGCAGGTGAACTGGCTGGGGTTTCTTGCCTCCAGCGGACTGGCGGAAATGAATTATGTGCTGGGCGATCCTTATGCCACACCGTCAGACGATGACGATATTTTTTCAGAAAGTCTGTGGCAACTGCCCGACACCTACCGCTGTTTTAGTGTGCCTGACAGTGCTGAAAATGTTAATCCGTTACCCGCTTTAGCAAACCAGCTGATTACCTTTGCGAATTTTAACGCACCAAGTCATATCAATGAGACAGTATTGGCAGTATGGGCGCGAATTTTACACGCCGTGCCGCAATCGCGACTGTTGCTAAAAAATCGGCAACTAAACAACGCAACCGAGTGCCAAAATGTATACCAGCAGTTTGCCGAGCAGGGTATTCTGCCTGAACGCCTGCTATTGGAAGGTGATGACGCAACGCTTGCCGCCTATCACCGCGTCGATATTATCCTCGACACCTTTCCTTACAATGGCGCGAGCAGTAGCATACAGGCGTTATGGATGGGTGTGCCTGTACTGACGCTCTCAGGGGACAGGTTTACTGCGCGGCGCGGCGCGAGCATTCTTGCCAATGTAGAACTGAACGACTGGATTGCGTTTGATGATGACGATATGATTGCCAAAGCCATGAACTTCGCCGTTGATACCGACTATTTAGCGACATTAAGAAGCAGCTTACGCCAACACCTGTTAGCATCGCCGTTAGTTGACACCATCAATTTTGCCCGACATTTTGAAGCCGCGCTGTGGAGTATGTACCAATCCTGAGCGGTCATTGTTTTCCTACGCCCAAACACCGAGACTATTATATGAACGCACCTGAACGGCTGAACATTCGCTTAACCGCCACGCCACCCGATTGGGCAACTGCCAGTGTAGCTGCTTTGCGACAACTCCCTTACTTGGATATGGTTGACACCGACGAATCGTCGCTTGATGTGGTGCTGCATTTCGGCACTTATTCCGATGCTATACGCCAACAATCGGGTACAGGGCGATTGGGATTCTGGTTTTTTCGCTTTGCAGGACAGGATATGGATGTCGCCACCGCCGCACGGTCATCAGCGGCTGGAGGTATTGCCTTAGAAGTCAGTTTATGGGCAGAACTGCCTGACAATAGCCGTGTGTGCCTGTATCAAAGTTTTGGGCAGATAGATGATTTTGCACCGTGGCGGGCAATCGGACGCACGTTAGCTAAGGCGGCGTGTTTTCCTGAACGGGTATTAACCCGCTATCAACATACTGGCGCATTAGTCACTTGCACCGCTGAATCTGTTGCTCCGCTGCCCTCACCTATCGCCAGTTACGCGGCACAAGCAGGTGCGATACTCGGCAAAATAGTTAAGAAATTACTTTATAAAGAACAATGGTTTATCGTGGCAGGCAAAGGCAACGAATTATTACCCGACCCCAGTAACAGCGAGTGGTTGTTAAACCCGCCTGCGGACAGTTTCTGGGCAGACCCGTTTCCTATTGAACGCGACGGGCGCGTGTGGATATTGCTGGAAGTATTACCGTTTGCCACATGGCGCGGCTATTTGGTCGCGGTGGAATTATTTGCCGATGGCAGTCACGGTGAGGCGCAACCCATACTCACAACCGACAGTCATTTATCATACCCGTTTGTCTTTCATTATCAGGGTGAACTGTATATGCTGCCCGAAGCGGGCGCGTCCAGAGAAGTCACGCTGTGGAAATGTGAGCAATTTCCTGACCGCTGGACTAAAGCGGCAACCTTACTCAGCGATGTGTGTTTTAGTGATGCCACACTCATTGAACATGACGGGCTATGGTGGTTATTTTTAACCATTGGCGAATACAACGACGGTATTGGTATTCATGATGAACTGTCTGTGTACTACGCCGAGTCGCCGCTAGGTGTTTGGAAGGCACACAATGGCAATCCTGTAAAATCCGATGCGCGTAATGCCAGACCTGCGGGCAATTTGTTTTATCGGGATGGTGCGCTGTATCGTCCTGCGCAAGATTGCGGAACAGCTTACGGTAAAGCGACCGTATTAAATCGCATTGACCGCTTGGATAAAGAAAGTTTTAGTGAAACCCCTGTGGGGCGTATTGATGCAGGTTGGCGTAAAGGCTGTTTATGCTCCCACACCTTAGCGCGTTCTGAGCATTATTGGGCAGTGGATGGGCTGCATTTATTACCGCGTTGGGCAGGCTTGTTCAAGTCTAAATAATAAAGTAACGGAATCAAAAATCATGATTTTTGACTCCATTGCATAACCGCTACCCATAATATACTTGGCTACCGCAAGGAATTGATAATGAACGATAAAGAATTAGTTGCCCACCACGCGGCACAACAAGTTAAAGACGGTATGTGTGTCGGACTGGGTACGGGTTCAACAGCAAATTATTTTATTGAACATCTGGCGCATCGCTATCAGGAAGAGGGATTACGTCTGACCGTCGTAGCGAGTTCAGTCGTCAGCACCCGCAAGGCAGGGCAACTGGGCTTGCCTTTAATGGCGATTGAACACCTGACACAGCTTGATTTATATGTTGATGGTGCGGATGAAGTCACACCTGATTTAACCTTGCTCAAAGGACGCGGTGCGGATTTAGTGCGCGAAAAACTGCTGGTAGAAGCCAGCAAACAATTTATAGTGCTGGTGGATAACAGTAAATTTGTCAGCCACATCGGTGAACGCTTTGCCATTCCCATTGAAGTGATGCCGTTTGCGTGGCAACTGGTTAAACACAAACTGGAAACGATGGGCGCGACGGGCGATTTACGCCACACTGCCAATGGTGACGGACTGGTGGTGACTTCGCATGGCAGTTTGGTGCTGGACATGACCTTCGACAACCAGTTGACCCCCCAAACGCTGAATGAGTTGCTCAACAACACGGCGGGCATTGTCGAACACGGTATATTCTACGGGCTTGCCAGTACGGTTTTGTGTGCCGTCAATGGTCAAGTGCAAGAACAACTGGCTGGTGGCTGAGTTTAAACCCGCGTGGTGGTTGAACCACGCCCATTTGCAAACCTTATACCCTGCTCTGCTGCGCAACACGCCGCCGCCTGCGTTAGTGCGTGAACGCCTGACTACGCCTGATAATGATTTTATCGACATCGACTATTGCGGCACGGGTACTCAGCCATTAGTTATTTTACTGCACGGTTTAACGGGCAGTTCACAATCAAGTTATATCAAAGGCTTGCAACAGGTATTACTGCAACAGGGATTTCGCAGTGCCGCATTAAATTTTCGCGGCTGTAGCGGCGAATATAACCGCCTCGCCCGCAGCTACCATTCGGGTGAAACCGAAGATATTGATTTTCTCTATCAAACTTTGCGGCAACGTGAACCCACTACGCCGATAGCGGTAGTCGGTTTTTCTCTGGGTGGCAATGTATTATTAAAATGGCTGGGCGAACAGGGCGATAAAGCAGCACTTTTTGCCGCCGTTGCAGTGTCGGTGCCATTAGTCTTAAGTACCTGTGCAACAAAATTGGATAATGGCTTTTCCAAGCTGTATCGCTTCGGTTTATTACGCGACTTAAAACTGTATATTTTAGAAAAGCAACAGCATTTAGAACAATTGGGCGCAACTGAAGAAGCTGAGAAAATCAAACAGCTGGGCGATTTATCAACCTTACAGTCTTTTTGGCAATACGATGATCGTGTAATCGCCCCTTTACACGGCTTTACCAGTGTCCACGATTATTATCAGCGTTCCAGCTCACGGCAGTTTCTGAAAAAAATCACCGTACCCACGCTGCTCATTCAGGCACAGGATGATCCGTTTATGACGACTGATGTACTTCCCAATGCAGACGAACTATCGCCCAGTGTGCAGTTGGAAGTCACCCAGCACGGTGGTCATGTCGGTTTTGTTGCGGGTAACAATCCGTTCAAACCGGTCTTCTGGTTAGAGCAACGGATTCTGGCATTTCTGTTGCAATCTGTTCCGAATGCTTGATTTAATTATCAGATTTGCTGTTAAAATCTTTTTTAAGCAGGGTAAATTGCAGTAACTGGGCTTCGACTTGCGCATTAAACGATTCTGGCGGATAGATGCCTTGCTCGTTGGCAATCCCTGCTTCTAATCCAGTCAGCAATTCAAGTGCTTCATCTGCGCTTGTTACTGCATAAATGTTGAATTGACCCGATTGCGCGGCATGAACCACATCCCAGCGCAGCATCAAATGCTTGATGTTGGTGGCGGGGATAATGACACCCTGAGTACCCGTCAAGCCTTTTTGGGCGCAAATATCAAAGAAGCCTTCAATTTTTTCATTCACCCCGCCTATTGGCTGAACATAACCCAGTTGGTTGACTGAGCCGGTAATCGCCAAGTCCTGTCTTAAAGGAATCTGGGCAATCGACGATAAAATGGCGCACAGTTCCGCCAGAGACGCGCTGTCGCCTTCTATGTGACCGTAGGATTGTTCAAAAACCACGCTGGCAGCTATTGAAAACGGCGTTTTTCGGGCATATCGGGCAGCAATGAAACTTGATAATATCAACACGCCTTTTGAATGAATCGCCCCGCCCAATTCAATTTCACGTTCAATATCAACCACTTTGCCGCTACCCAGTCGGGTGGTTGCGGTAATGCGCGAGGGTTGTCCGAAACTGAATTCACCCAGTTGCAAGACTGACAGCGCGTTAATCTGCCCGATGACTTTACCCTCAATATCAATCAGGTGTGTGCCGCGCTCAATGTTTTCGTAGAGCTTTTCCCTGATTCTATCCAGTCTGCGGATTTTGTAATCAATGGCTTGCTGTACATCACTATTGGCTATATGAATGTGTCCATTATCTTCCGCCCAATAGTCGGATTCCGTTAATAAGTCCTTGATACTACGCAGATGGGTAAACAGTTTGTCGGCATCACCCGCCATTCTGGCACTGTGTTCAATGACTCTGGCGACGGCGTTTTTACTGAGCGGTCTTAATTTTTCATTCCGCGCAATCGTTGCCAGCAAACAGGCATAATCATGACTGCTGTTTTCTCTGGACACGGTTTCATCAAAATCAGCCGCCACTTTAAACAGATTGTGAAACTCAGGGTCATAAGTGCTTAATAAATAATAAATCAGCGGCTCACCCACCAGAATAACTTTTAAATCCAGCGGTATGGGTTCTGGTTCCAGTGAGGACGCGCTGATTAAACTCAGTGCGTGTTCCAGCGATTCGATTCTTATTTCCCGCGCCTGCAAGGTTCTTTTAAGCATTTCCCAGCTGTAGGGCTGAAACAGCAATTTTCTGGCATCCAAAATAAGATAGCCGCCGTTGGCTTTATGCAGCGCACCCGATTTAATCATGGTGAAGTCCGTGACCAACGAACCCATGTAAGCCTGATGATCAATACGTCCAAGAAGATTACTGTAATTAGGGTGGTCTTCAAAAATCACTGGAGCCGATTTTACATTGCTGAAATCAACCATCAAATTGACCTGATAGCGTTTGAAAGGATTCGCTTCCTGCGGTAATTCCATAAACGGGAGCATTTTTTCGCTATGCGGGATAAAGTCGCGGACGTGTTCAATAATGTCTTTTTGCACATCATTCAAATAAGCGAGAATAGCATCCTGTTTAGCGTACTTTTCAATCAGCTCATCAATGGAATGGTTGACCGCAAGCTCTGCCACTTCACGATTCAGAGCCTGTAACATCCGTTTGGTTTCCTTGCGCCAGACAGGGAAATGTTTCAGCAGTTTCTCCAAATCTTTCTGCAAATCCAGAATAGTATTTTGAATGTCATGCTGTTTATCTTTATCGAGTTTATTAAACTGCTCGGAGCTGATAATTTCATTGTTTTCATCCGCTGGAGAAAAGACGTAGCCCGTTGCGGTTTCTATCAGAATAACGTGTGCGGCTGCCGCCTTGTCATGTAACTGGCTCAGTTCATTCACTTCCCGTTGACGGGATTGACTTTCAATCTCGCCTGCTCTGGAACGATACTCGTCACCATCAAATGCCGCTGGTATGGCAACGCTCAACTCGTCAATCAATTCCTCCATGTCCTGCTTGAAATACTTGCCCTGCCCCGACATCAATTGAATAGCGGTGGGTTTAGCAGGGTGTTTGAAATTATTGACATAACACCAATCCGAGGGAACGACCTGCCGACCGGCTTCGTGTTCAACTAATTGCTTTACTGCGGTCAGTTTGCCTGTACCCGCAGCTGCCATTGCGAAAATGTTGTAACCGTTTTTATGAATGCGAATACCGAATTTTATCGCTTCCATCGCCCGCTGCTGACCTACCGTTATATCTATATCAGCAAGTTCTTCGGTGGAATCGAAGGTTAATTCGTCAATGTTGCAGGGTTTATACAGTTGCGAAGAATCCAGTCGTATAGTTTTCATTTTATAAAACCTGCATCGAGTATCGGGAACGGTTAGCGAGGGGATTTAAACTGTTTCGAGCTTGGTATCTAGCATAAAGGCAATTTTGGTTTTGTAAAGCTCCAGCCGTTTTCAATGCTGAACAAGTCTGCTTCTAACCGATATGACACTGAAGATAATGCAGATAATCGCCTGACTTGATGCGCGTTAAATGCGTTACTTCGTGATTAAAAATATAAACCCACGCCTGCACCCTGCCACCATCACATAATGAAATAGTCAGTTGTTTTCTACTGTATTCATGCGGTTCTGGATAATGCGGCGTACATTCTTCATAAGCATCCAAGGCAGGCAATACTAAACGGCTATCCGCCATTTTATAGACCTCACCATACACTTTATCGAGTAAATTAGTTGATTCAACAGCGGCTGGATAACCGTTGACTTCATAGAGCGCACCTTGCAAATAGCCGTCGGCAACATAATCACTGTGACGAGCCAATACATCATGACAGCCGACAGCGATTGCTTTGCGTAACGTGCCGTAGACGAAAATAAATTCCATTCAGGTACTATCGAGACGGTGAAAGTAGGAAGATACTGGAGTCCAAAACAGGTTTTGGACTTCCATGTAGCGCGGGTGTTTTAGCCCAAAGGATTATTGGGATCAATACCGTCCATAAACGGCAAACGTCTATCCTGATTGGTTAATTGATACACTTTGCCCAACCAGTTGTTAAACACCGCTTTGGCGGTATCGCTCCAAGTATTATCGAGATGACTGACCACTGCCGCCTCAGGAAATTCAGCCAGCGGTTCACCTGTGCGTTTTGCTTTTCTGACTTCATGCTCATAATCAGCAAAAGTCTGCTGCACATCGGGATCAAAATAATGTTCAGGAAACGGCGGATAATCGTTTATTTCACCGCGATAAAACCGCAGCACTTCACGTTTGTATTCTTTTAACAGACTAATATCATCGTATTCAGGATGTCCCTGAAAAAATACGATACGAAAGCCATCGGGACTGACCGCAAGATGCACACCCGCTTCCGAGCTGACTGCTAAAACTTGCAAGCCGACACGTTCCATATCGCTTTGAAATATCTCATTAAAACGCGAATGCGGCACATCAAAACGGCTGTTGATTTCTGCCACCAAGGGATGATGACGATTCACCAGTTTATGAGAAAACACCCCCCAGCGTTTTTCAGGCAGGCGGGTACGCTCAACCCCATAACAATAATGAATCAGCGCGTGAGTCGCCAAACACGAACACAATACCGAGGTGACATTTTCTTTCGCCCACGAAAAAACTTCGGTCAATGGCTGCCAAAAATCTTCTTCGGGTAAACGTGAACGCACCACATTTGCACCGCTGATAATCAGCGCGTCTAAACCATCGGCTTTAATTTTTTCAAACGATTCGTAGTATTTATCAATATGCGCTTGCGCTTGTTCACCACGCGGTAAGCCGTCAATGGTAAACAGATGCACATGAAACTGGGCAATTTGATTACACGCACCCACCAAGCGAAAAAACTGCCGTTCGGTGGCTTCCAATGCCGCATCGGGCATCATATTCAATAACCCGATGTGCAGTTCACGAATATCCTGATGACTAGCGCGTTCTGGGTCTACAATTTCTTCGCCTTCTTCACGCAGACGCTGAAACGTCGGCAAATCAATATGGGCAACTAAAGGCATAAGGGCAACTCCCCTGTCATGGCTGTTTCGCCAGTGCATCGGCAACCAATGCGATAAAATCCGCTTCGTTTTTTACCTGTGCAATAGCATCGGCATCAACGGTGTAGCCGTATTGATCGGCAATCGCTTGATAACGCGGCAATCTGGATTTAAATAACTCAGGAAATACCCAAGTAACAAATTCATCAGGCGGCATCACTTCGGTAGAACTGTAATTTTTTAACGCCAAAAATTCTGCCAGTTTTTCATCCAGAAACGCTTCCCGATAATATAACGGCTTGGGATCGGTTTTAGCGCGTTCGATAATCGTTTGCTCTAACGCAGGCGGAATTTTAATATAAATAATCAGCGTATTTTCAGCCAGATTTTCCAATACCTCACGATCATCCAATTCACAAACACTACCGCCCGCATCATTAATAAAATGTTTATAGCCATAAATATCATCGGCTTTATGAATAAAATCAGGTACATCATTCATTGCCGCTATTTCCGCTTGCAGATGCAGTTTTTGTCGGCGTTTAAATTCAGGCAATGACAAACCGCCTAAATCTGGATTACCCAGTTTACCCAAAAAACTGGATACTGCCGCCAGATTATCAACCGTAATTTTATTAGCAATATAAATAGAATCTGATAATAATAATTCGCGCAAAAACGGCACACTGATTGCATGGCGTTTGATATTATCTAAAATAGGTTCTTTTAAGTATTTGGTGCCGATACGATAATCGCCCGAATAATGAAACCATTTCGCTTTAGGTAACTTATTGGCAAGCGTTGTTTTACCAGCACCAGACATAGCAAGCAGAGTAATGCGCTTTGATGGCCAGTCCAAAAATTCCTCAGGACTCATTTTCATAATGCTAATCTCTCGTTAATCCAAATAGTCGTCAATATCTATATCGTCCGCATTCGGTCGATGCTTATCGGTATCCGAATAACCTAAATCATCGGTTTCAATATCATCAAACGGCGCACTCCAATCCTCGGGGTCTTCAATATAATCGAAAGTAGATCCATACCAACTGTCATTATCATATTCACCAATATCGCCATTAAGATACTGCACCTCAATAGTATCTTCATCCATCGCAACAATTTTAAATTTCAGACTATTTTCTACGTCTTTATACCAGCTACCAATAATAGGGTCTGCTACAGTGGCCATTATAATCACCTCAATTTATATTTTTAACGTAAAAGCAAAATTTCTAGGTTGTGTTAATAAAAATCAATAACTCAACCTAGAAAATAATTACAACTTAGGTCTCATGTGCGGAAACAATAAAACATCACGAATCGACGGTGCGTCCGTGAATAACATCACTAATCTATCAATACCGATACCTTCACCCGCAGTCGGCGGCATACCGTGTTCTAAAGCGGTAATATAATCGGCATCAAAGTGCATGGCTTCATCATCGCCTGCGTCTTTTTCATCCACCTGTTGCTGAAAACGCGCTGCCTGATCTTCGGCATCATTCAACTCGGTAAAACCATTGGCAATTTCCCGTCCACCGACAAAAAACTCAAAACGGTCAGTAATATGGGGATTATCATCATTACGACGCGCAAGCGGAGAAACTTCCACAGGATACGCGGTAATAAATGTCGGATTCATCAGTTTACTTTCTACCGTTTTTTCAAAAATTTCAATCTGAATTTTACCCAAACCGTAACTGTCTTTCACGGGTAAATGTAATTTTTCAGCCACTTTAACGGCGGCTTCACGGGTATTAATATCAGCAACCGTTAAATCAGGATTAAAATGTAAAATAGATTCTTCCACCGTCATACGAGTAAACGGCTGACCAAAATCATATTCTTCACCTTGATATGTAACCACCGACTGCCCAACGACTTCCTGAGCAATACCGCGTAACATCGCTTCGGTTAAATCCATTAAATCGGTATATTCCGCGTAGGCTTGATAAAATTCCAGCATGGTAAATTCAGGATTATGACGAGTAGATAATCCCTCATTACGGAAATTACGATTAATTTCAAATACCCGTTCAAAACCACCAACAACCAAGCGTTTTAAATATAATTCAGGCGCGATACGCAAATACATATCCATATCCAGCGCATTATGATGCGTCATAAAAGGACGCGCCGTCGCACCACCGGGAATAACCTGCATCATCGGCGTTTCGACTTCCAAGAAATCGCGGTCAATTAAAAACTGGCGAATATAAGAAACGATTTTAGAACGAATTAAAAACGTTTGTCGTGATTGCTCACTCATAATTAAATCTAAATACCGCTGACGGTATTTAATTTCCTGATCGGCAATACCGTGAAACTTTTCAGGCAACGGACGCAACGCTTTCGTTAATAAGCGAATTGCATCGACTTTAATACTTAATTCGCCTGTTTGGGTTTTAAATAATGTGCCTTCTGCACCGATAATATCGCCAATATCCCATTTTTTAAATTGTTCATTATAAAAATTTTCGGGTAATAAATCACGAGTAACATATAATTGAATTTTACCCGACATATCTTGAATATGCACAAAACTGGCTTTGCCCATCACACGGCGCGTCATAATACGTCCCGCCAATTGAAAGCGTAACGGCTCGGCTTCTAATTCTTCTTTAGACAGTTCTGAATAGCGTGCTAATAATTCCCCTGCAATGACATTGCGGCGAAAATCAGTTGGAAACGCAATACTATTTTCCCGCAACTCAGTTAATTTGCTACGGCGTTGTTTAATCTGTTCTTGTTCGTCTTGGATTTGTTCGGACATATTATTTTTTATTTAAAAGTAAAGAATAGGTTATCTCGTTCCCACGCACCTCGTGAGAATGCAGTCATGGTGTGCTACGCCATTATTTTAAAGCGTTCTTTAGTAATAGCGACTTCTACACTGTGATTAATAATAGGCGCAGGATAAAAATCGCCATAATGTTTTTTATCCCATTGATGCAGGGTTTTAATTGGCACGGCGCGTATTTCAGGTAGCCAGCGATAGATATAATCGCCATTAACATCAAACTTTTGTTGCTGCAACCACGGATTAAATATCCGAAAATACGGTTGTGCATCACAGCCTGTTGACGCTGCCCATTGCCAGTTACCATTATTTAAACAGGGATCATAATCCACTAAATGTTGGGCAAAATAACGCTCGCCCCACCGCCAGCTAATGCGTAAATCTTTAGTCAAAAATGAAGCGACAATCATACGCACACGGTTGTGCATGAAACCAGTGCTGTTTAATTCGCGCATTCCCGCATCGACAATAGGAAAACCTGTTTTGCCATCTGCCCACGCTTGAAAATAATCGCGATTATTATCCCACGTCAGCTTGTCGAATTTGTCGATAAAAGCGTGACCAAAAACCTTGGGAAAGTAGTAGGCAATGTGGGTTAAAAAATCACGCCAGTACAGTTGCCGTAATAACGGATGCTCTGTGCCTAACTCCCGCGCTATATCATGAAAAACCTCCCGTACCGACACCGTACCAAATTTCAGATGGGCTGATAGTTGGCTGGTGGATTGCAACGCAGGAAAATCGCGTGTTATGGCATAATCCGGGCAAACTGTCAGCTCGCCCAACCTTTGTAAAGCCGCTTTACGTCCACCTTGCACAGTGCTTGTGCAAACTTCATTTTGCGCGATTTCTTCCAGTGAGGTTGTGGAGGCAACTGTTAAAAACTGCCCATTTTCCAAGTCTTGCGGCAAGTCTACAGGAAACTGTCTGGCGTTATTATAAAATGCAGTAAACACTTTATACGCGCTACCATCACTTTTAACCGCGTGTTCTGGTTCAGTCAATAGCGCGTCAGGCACAACGTGTAAAGCAATGTTTAATCGCTGACAAACATCGGCAATTTCAGCATCCCGCTGCCGACTAAACGGCGTATAGTCGCGATTAATAAACACCGCTTGAATATTTTGTTGTGCGTATAACTGCTCAATAACCTGCGTTGGCAAACCGTGAAACAACGCTAAATCAGCATCGTTATTTTTAAACTGTTCTGCCAAATCCGCCAACGATTGCAACATAAAATGCAAAGCAGGCTTACTCTGATACGAATGCGCTTTAATTTGGCGGTCATCAAAAATAAAACTGGCAATAACGTGTTTAGACGAACGTAAAGCCGCATTTAACGCGCTATTATCAATAAGCCGCAAATCACGCCGAAATATAAATAATGCTGTTTGATAGGTGGTCATTGCTGAGTATATTTAATTGGTTGTTATAGTTTTTATTGACCATCATCTAATGAATTTAAGTAATTAGCCAATATATCACCATGACAAGCATACGGCTTGCAATGACAACCTAAGGTTTTACCGCGTAACTTCAATAATTGTTCTTTACTGCTTTTGAGAAATCCGCGCTCAAAATCATATTGATATTTTCTGATAACTTCGTCCCTGTCTCCATCAATACCTATTGCATAAGGATTACCCCAATCTGAGCCTCTACCAATATAAACATCGTAGGGTTCATATTTGATATTGACAACACGAGTAATAACTTTTTCAGCTCCTTTTTGAGTTTTCATATTGGAGTAAGCTTTAGATCAGAAATTGTGGTAGATGATAAACAATGTTTTCTGAACAATTAAGGTCAGCAACTAATAATCCTTTTCTATTTGTAAATTCGATTTTGTATTTTTTTCGATCTCTTTTTCTTGTTGTGTCTTCTGTTTTTATTCTAGGACACCAAAAAAGTAAACCTCTAAACTCTAATTGTTTTTTCTTTATGATAGGTTTATCAGATGCTAAATTGACTCTATCTATAATAAAATTAACCAATAATTCTGCTGATTTAAGTTGGTAAAGATAATCTTGTTTATTGCCAGACTTTAATTCAATTAAAAAAACATAAACTTTGGTTTGTTTTTGACAAATTAAAATTGCATCATTTTTAACACATAGTCCCTCTTTTTTAATATTAAAGATAGGAAATATAGGGTCAAGCCCACCTTTTTCTGGTTGAACATCAATAGAGAAACAAAAACTTGAAATAGATTTTTTTAATTTTATTTCAACTAATCTGCATTTAGCGTCTTCTTTTTCTTCACGAAGACACAGAGTGTTATCATTTTCTGGTTTAATATGAAACTTTCTATCAGAAATGTCGGTAATAGTTTCACGAAAAATATCAGGAACAGATTTATCAATCATCTATTTCCTTTGCATCTTGCATAGTGTAGTAAATATCATTAGATGATTGATTCAGCGAGTCAGTCACTGTATCAAATGTATCTGCAATAACGCCTTCTTCATCTATTTGCATGGACTTTATTTCATTTTTATCAAACAAATAAGCTGAAATTCGTTTGTTATTTAGCAGTTCATGCGACTGATATTTATATTTTTTTCTTAGTTTTTCCACACCTTTAAAGTCGTTTCCGAGCATAATCATATTATTTATTTCACGCATAAAATAATTACTGTGTGTACTAACAATTACTTTTAAACCTGCATTAACTAATTGCACTAAAACTCGCGCTACTTGGCGTTGATTATCAGGATGCAAATTAAGCTCTGGTTCATCAATCATTAAATAATCGCCTTCTTCAGCTAAATGTTCTAAATAAAAAACTAGCCCAAAAAGTGTTTTAACTGTTGAAGAACTAAAGTGTAGTGGTAATTTATTTTTACTAGCTGAAGGTATAAAAAACACATTGCCAAAATCATCAACTTCATATTTGCCACCTAATACATTTTTCTGTATTACTTTGGCATAATTATAATAATCGCTTTTTTCCTTTTGGAGGCTTCCAATTTTATTAAGAAGCTGCATATAATCTTTTACAGGTTCAGCATATCGTGATTTTAAAATATCCTTTAACAAATGCATTGGATTAACATTGTCATTCTGAGCTTGTTGCAATAATAAATTTCGGATGCTAAACAATTCTTTGAAAAATAGATTTATTCCATCTCTTTCAGCTGGCAATAAAAAAGAATGTTTAGAAAACAGCCAATCAAAAAGAATAGCATGAGCTAATTTCTCTGAAATATAAGATTGTAATGCACTACCTGCAATTTCAGTATTATCAAGATTTAATTGAATTTTCCCATTATTTATTTTTAATGAAATTTTCCAAATTTTTCCCATTTCAGTACTGGCATGAGCAAAATTGCCACTATTTTTTATTCGCTCTTTTATTTCATCATTAGAAAAATATAATTTTATTTTTGTATTAGAAAATTCACTATCTGTCACACCAAATAAATTAGGTAGGTAATCCTTAAAACTTTCCTCTATATGACTAATCATTTCCTCTTTATGTTCAGAAATAATTTCATCTATATCTAAGAAAAAACTACCCTCTTGCTTGAGTCTATCAACAATTGGCTTAACAAACTCAAAACTAATATTGAATTTATTATCTAGTAAACCATAAATCGAATACATCGCATAAGTCTTACCAGAATTATTTTTACCGCAAAAAATAGTAAAGTCATTCAGTTCAATACTGCCTTTATCAATGCCGCCTAGATTTTCAATATCGATTTTCATTGTTTTACTCTGTGTGAGTTATAGCCCACTCTTCAAACTCGCTTCAATAAACTGATCCAAGTCGCCGTCTAGTACCGCTTGGGTATTGCCTGTTTCTACGCTGGTGCGCAGGTCTTTGATGCGGGATTGGTCTAAGACGTAGGAGCGGATTTGACTGCCCCAGCCGATGTCGGACTTTGAGTCTTCTAAGGTTTGCTGGGTTTCTGAGCGTTTGCGCATTTCCAGTTCGTACAATTTGGCTTTGAGTTGTTTCATCGCGGTGGCGCGGTTTTTATGTTGCGAGCGGTCGCTTTGACATTGCACGACGATACCTGAGGGCGCGTGGGTCATACGCACGGCGGATTCGGTTTTGTTGATGTGCTGACCACCTGCACCACTTGCGCGGTATACGTCTACGCGAATGTCGGCGGGATTGATCTCTATGTCTACGTCATCGTCAATTTCGGGCGAGACGAAGACGGAGGCGAACGAAGTATGGCGGCGATTGCCTGAATCAAACGGCGATTTTCTGACTAAACGGTGTACGCCTGTTTCCGTGCGCAGCCAGCCAAAGGCATATTCACCTTCAAAACGAATCGTGGCACTTTTAATACCCGCGACATCGCCTTGTGATTCTTCAATCAGTTCGGTTTTAAAGCCTTTGCGTTCGCCCCAGCGTAAGAACATACGTTCCAGCATGGATGCCCAGTCTTGTGCTTCGGTGCCGCCTGAACCTGATTGGATGTCTAAAAACGCGTTATTTGCGTCCATTTGTCCTGAGAACATACGACGAAATTCAAGATCAGCGACGCGGTGTTCAAAATGCTCTAAATCGGCGACGACGGTATCGACGGTTTCTTCGTCGTCTTCTTCGATTGCCATGAGTAAGAGTTCTTCGGCATCGGCAAGTCCGCGATCCAGTTCGGTGATGGTGTTGACGACGGTTTCGAGTTGTCCGCGTTCTTTGCCTAATTCTTGGGCTTGCTCTGGATTGTCCCAGATTTTGGGGTTTTCCAGTTCGCGCAGGACTTCAATCAGGCGTTCGCTTTTGGTATCAAAGTCAAAGATACCCCCTGAGCGAGTCACCACGGCTTTTAAGATCGGCTATTTTATTTTTAATTGGATTGATTTCTTGCATGGTTATAGCTAATGATTGGAGGATAAAAACGATAAGAGTTGTCGATTATAAACCAGATGTTTTTGTATAATTCATCTTTTTGTCATTAAGAGTGACCGTGATTGCTGTTGCCGGGTGTGCTAGAATAATTATGTTGAGCAGTGAGTCATGGATGGAGTTGCTGAAATCAGGGTTTTTATGCAGGAACGCTTTCGCACTAACCGCTCATGCAACTATTATTGCGTTGAAACCATGAATTTTCCGCTATCTACTATCGTAGTTTAACTAAAGAAAATATGAAAAAACTTATTCTTATCTGTTTGTTTCTCGCTGTGATTGTCGGTGGTGGCTGGGCTGTTCATTTTTATAACCATTCAAAGCCCAAAACGGAAGATATTGGCGTTGGTTATTTGGTTGCCGAGGGCAATGATTTTTTGAATATCGGTCGTTATGATGAGGCTAAAAAATTATTTGTCAGTGCGTTGGCAACAGACCCTAAGAATGTTAAGGCGGCATGGGGCTTGAAATTAACCGAGGCTAAAGAGGTTTTGTCTCTTAATACCTTCAAACTGGCGGTTGACGCGCTTTATGAGCAAAACCCAAGCGATGCGTATGTTAATTTATTCATGGGTGAGTTTTTTCTTGCTATTCATGAGACTGGTAAGGCAAGACCTTATCTTGAGCAAGCAATTAACCAAAATCCTAAACTTGCCGAAGCGCATTTTAATTTGGCATCACTGTATGAAGAACAGGGTAATTTTGCTACCGCCAAATCAGAAATTTCACTGGCGATTGATATAAGTCGCGCACCTAAATATCGTAATAAACTGGCGCATATTTATATTGCGCAAAACCATCTCGATGCGGCAACGGCTGAGTATGAAAAAAGTGTTGATTATCCGTTATCCGCACTCGATGTTGCGGAACTTTACTGGCAGCGTGATCGATTTGATCTGGCGTTAATTCGTCAACTGCAAGCGGTGAAATGGTTGAATGATAAAACCGTGATGGCTTTGCCTGAAAATCAAGACTCGTGGGCATTTAAAGTCAGTGATGAACAAACGATTACTTTAATTAAACTTGATGAAAAGCTGACTTATGCTTATTTATGCTTATCATTCACTCTGTATTTTCTGGACAATACCGAAGAAGCCGAGCGTTATATACAGGAAGCCCGCAATTTATCCATTCTTCGCCATAATGATGTTAATACGCTGGTCACAGCTCGGTTGGACAGGTTAGTACATGAACGGTACAGTTTATCCGCCAAAGTTGAGGCGTTTAAAGGAAAATATTTAGTAAACCCTATAACGCCTTAACCGTTATTGTTTATACAACGCCAATACCTGCCGTACATAATCTTGTGTTTCACGATAAGGAGGAATGGTGTTGTTATGTCGAATAACCGCATTTTCGCCTGCATTGTATGCGGCGATAGCAAGGTCTAATCTGGGGCCGAACATGGTGATTAAATGCTTGAGATAACGCGTCCCCCCTTCCACATTCTGATCGGGATCACTGCGATCGGTCACTCCGAACCGCAGTGCGGTAGCGGGCATCAACTGCATTAATCCTGTCGCACCCGCTGATGAAATAGCCGTTGAGTTATAAGCAGATTCAGTCTGAATCACGGCATGAAGCAATTTTTCATCGACTTGATGACGTTGTGCGGCATCGGCAATCAACTCGCTATAGCGGGCTTTATTAACGCCTGAAAAAGTGTGCCGTTTAAGCATTGCCGCCATAAACGGGCTGCCGCTATTATTTTTTGCTGACGGTGGATGGATAGGGGTTTTAATAATGCGCTTGTAGAGCTTATTTCGGGGTTGATCGGTATAAAAAACGTGACCGCTCTCATCAACAAATTTAAATACATCTGCTGTTACCTCAGTTGAGGCAAGTAACGCTAATGAAATAACCGTAAGTTTCCACATTGTCATACCTACTCGCTGGCTTTAACCACTATACAATTGGCGGCTTTAACCGCGTTCGCTCTCGCCTGTTCAACAGTGGGCGCACTTGCCAAGGCAACGCCCATACGTCTGCTGATAAAGGCTTCTGGTTTACCGAATAAGCGTACTTCGCTGTCAGGAACGCTCAGTGCCTGTGCCAAACCTTCATACGCCACGCCCGCCGCATCAATGCCGCCTAAAATAACCGCGCTCGCGCCTGTTTTTGCTGATTGAGTATTCACGGGCAAGCCTAAAATAGCTCTGGCGTGTAATTCAAACTCGTTTTGTGTTTGGGTAATCATGGTGACCATGCCCGTGTCGTGCGGTCTGGGGCTGACTTCACTAAACCACACGTTATTGCCTTGCACAAATAATTCCACACCGAATAAACCCAGACCGCCGATTTCGTTCACGACCGTTCTGGCAATATCCTGTGCCAAACCGAGGGCATCAGCTGTCATGGCTTGTGGTTGCCAGCTTTCGCGGTAATCACCGTGTTCCTGAACGTGTCCGATGGGAGCGCAAAAATAAATATCTGCCTCACCGTCAACGTTCAAAGCGCGTACTGTTAATAACGTAATTTCATAGTCAAAGTCGATTTTAGCTTCCACAATGACTTTGCCGGTATCGACACGTCCGCTGGCTTTGGCGTAATCCCACGCAGTTTGCAGCTGGTCTGGGGTTTTTACCATTGACTGCCCTTTGCCTGAGGATGACATAGTGGGTTTGATAAAACACGGGTAGCCGATACCACTATCAACAGCGGCTTGTAATTCGTCAAAAGACTGGGCAAACGCATAGCGCGACGTGGGAAGTTTGAGTTGTTCGGCAACCAGTGTTCTGATGCCTTCACGATTCATGGTAAGTTGAATGGCTCTGGCATTCGGCACAACCGTACACAAACCTTCCGCTTCAATTTCAGCCAATGCCGCTGTGGCAATCGCTTCAATTTCGGGGATAATAAAATCAGGTTGTTCTAACGCAATCAGTTTTTTCACTGCTTCGCTATCGGTCATATCAATCACATGACTGCGGTGCGCGACGTGTTGTGCAGGCGCGTCAGCATAACGGTCAACAGCAATCACTTCAACACCGTAGCGTTGCAATGCAATCGTCAATTCTTTACCTAATTCACCGCTGCCCAGTAATAATGCTTTGGTCGCGCTGTTAGTTAATGCTGTACCTATAATCATGCTGATCCCGCTAAATAGTTGTCTATGTCTTCTTTGGAAAACCCGATTTTTTTCGCTACACGGTCAGCATGACTGACGCGCGAAATACCCTCGATTAATTTATAAGTCGGTGCATCATTGGCAAACTCGACTTGTCTGGGCAAGCCGATTCTGTCACGCACAAATTTATCGACTAATTGATGGTTATGGGTAATTAAAATAGTGCTGTTGCCTTTGCGATAAAAGCCGTTCAGTACATTGGACGAGGCTTCCATTTTTTCTTCAAAGGTAGTGCCTTCGGACAGTTCATCCAATACCACCAGACTTTTCGCGGTAGTTGCTAAAAAGATGTCTTTGGTGCGTTTTAATTCGGTGCCGAAACGTCCTTCACCGTCATTTAAATGACTGACTTCGGAAACTTGGTAAAAAATTCTATCAGCAACGGTGAGGGTTGCCGCTTGCGCAGGGACGAAACAGCCGATTTGTGCCAATAATTGAATTTGAGTGATGGTTTTACAGAACGCCGTTTTACCGCCGCTGTTCGGGCCTGTGACCAACACCAGTTTGTCATCTTCCAGTACAAAATCATTGCCCACATAGCTGGGGTTTTCTTTGCCCAATACAGGGTTTTTAGCGTCGTGCAAGTTGATTTTGTGATGTTCGCCGTCTATCAATGTCGGTAACACCACGCTATGCCCAAAGGCAACGGAAAATTTAACAAAGGACAGTAATTCATCCAACTGCCCCAATGCGTCTAAAGTTTCGGCGACTTCGGGTGATTGTTTAAATTCATTGCGTAGCGGAATAATACAGCTGTCACGATCAAAGCTACCGACTATTGGAATATAAGCCAGTAATAAAGGCGTGATTAACAGAGTTTCATCAGGAATCGGAACAAACTGCGTTATTATCCAAAATAATGCCACCAACAGCGTAATTAATAAGGGTTTAAATAATCGCGGCTTGAAAATAACGGCGGGTAAAAAAGAGCCTTTCCGCTCTTTTTTACTTTGCAAACCATTTTCCGTGATATACACCGATTCACTCATTAAGGAATACGCGCGGCTATCACTGAATGCTTTGATTTTGTTAATCAGTTCGGCTAAATAAGTGCTTTGGGGTGTCGGTACGGTGTAAATATGCTCCACCAATTCCAGCATAAACCGAATACCGCGTTTATATTGGAGATAACCGTAACCTTCAATTTCATGCTGACCTCTGGCGGTGCCGAATGAACCGAGAAACTTACCGAACAGCAATAAATAAAAGTTTTTTTCGTGACTGGCGGCAGTTTGAACAATCGCATCCAAGGCTTCTATTAACGCAGGATTAGCGCGTAATTCTTCAACTGCGTGCTGTTTAGCCTTGATTTCGTCAATATTATTTAACGGCTGAGTCAATGAACGAAACAACACCGCTTGCCCAATGATGGTGCTGGCGTGATTGACGGTATCAAACACCTTGTCCACTTCAATCGTATCAAATGCACTTTGGTCAATCACACCCTGCCCTGTAGCCAAGGGATGTGTGCATTTAATATCAGGGCAATCTTGCCAACTGTTTAGGAGTGGTTCGGTCATGGCTCTCACTACTGGTTATCAAAAAATCGTACCCTTAACTATAGTTCAAGCACGCTGATAATGCTATCAACCTGTGCATCACTATCATTAAGGCAGGCAATATAACGATACTGTTCACCGCCTGCCGCAATAAATATTTCTTTATTGGTGATGGCGATTTCTTCTAAAGTTTCCAAGCAATCCACAGCGAAACCCGGGCAAATTAAATCCACGTTTTTAATGCCTTGCGTCGGTAACTCTTCCAAGGTCTGCACACAATAGGGTTTTAACCATTCAGCTTTACCAAAACGCGACTGAAACACCAGTTTCCATTCGCTGTCACTCAAGCCCAATTTTTCTGCCAATAATTTGGCAGTTTGTTGGCACTGATAAAAGTACGGATCGCCCCATTTAGTCAATTGCTCAGGCAGACCGTGAAATGACATGACCAATAAGTCATTTTTCGGTTGTTCCTGCCATGCCTGTTGAATGGAATCGGCAACGGCGGCAATATGCGCTTCGTGCTGATGATAATCGCTGATAAAGCGAAAACGCGGTAAATGTCGCCATGAATTCAGTTCTTTCACCAAGTCATCATAAATAGAGGCGGTAGTGGTCGAAGAATATTGCGGATACAACGGCAACACCACAATATCATCAATCCCCTGCTCTTTAAATTTGCGTAATTGTGTGGCAATGGATGGCTCACCGTAACGCATCGCATAATCAACGGTAATGTTTTGCCCGATTAATTTTTCTGCCACTTTTTCACTGAGTTGCCGCGTAAAATAGGTTAAGGGCGAACCTTTTTCAGCGTGCCAGACCGCCTGATAAGCGTGTGCTGATTTTTTCGGACGAAACGGCAGCACAAAACAATTGAGAATAACCCACCAGACAGGACGCGGAATGTTGACCACGCGCTTATCCCATAGAAAATCCTTAAGAAAACGGCGCACTGCTTTGGTCGTCGGTGCCGTCGGTGAACCTAAATTTGCCAGTAATACGCCTGTTTTTTTTGACATGATTATCTATTGATGAGTGTTAAAAATTCGGTACGGGTGCTGAAATCTTTACGAAAAATACCTTTCATCGCCGACGTGGTCATCACGGAATTTTGTTTTTCCACGCCGCGCATCATCATACATAAATGCTTGGCTTCAATAACGACAGCCACGCCTTTCGCGCCTGTTGCTGTTTCAATCGCATCTGCGATTTGGCGGGTCAATTGTTCTTGAATCTGCAAACGACGCGCGTACATATCCACCACACGGGCAATTTTAGACAACCCCAACACTTTGCCGTTCGGCAAATAACCGACATGACATTTACCGATAAACGGTAGCAAATGATGCTCGCACAACGAATACAGCTCGATGTCTTTGACGATAACCATATCTTCGGTATCAGCGGTGAAAATTGCGCCGTTCAATACCTCTTCCAGTGTTTTTTCGTAACCATTATTAAGGAATTTAAAGGCTTTAGCCGCACGTTTTGGTGTATCAACCAACCCTTCGCGGGTTAAGTCTTCGCCGATGGCTTCAATAATTTTGGAAAATTGGGCTTCCATGTTTAGCAGTCTCACAGTATAAAAAACTGCTAGTGTAACATTATTACACCGTGAATTTTAACGTATGCAGTCATTAACTTATCCCTATTAATGTTAGCGTAATTTTATCCTCTCCATCTTACTCACATAAAGCATATCCTACTATCACCGCACTAGCGCAGCTGACTAGAACAGGGAGTTTAAGACAGGCGGGCGTGTTAAGGTCAAGGTATAAATCAGATTTATACCTTGACATATATAAACCACAGTCACATTCTGCTTAGCATTCTAAAATAAACCAATCACGACTACCACCATAATCCCTTCAATATCATGCAAATATTCATTGATTTCTTTGACTTTAAAGGACTGATACCACACGGTTACTGCTTATCATGGAGTCCGTTTTTATTGTGGCTACACGTTGTCTCTGATTTGCTAATTACCTTGTCTTATTATTTTATTCCGCTGATTCTTATTTATTTTCTCCGTCAGCGTAAAGACCAGCCCTATCCGTGGCTAATCGGTATGTTCGCACTCTTTATTATTGCCTGTGGTACGACCCATTTACTGTCAATAGCAACTATCTGGATTCCCTTATACTGGTTAGATGGGTATATAAAAGCTTTTACTGCACTTATTTCGGTGGCTACGGCGTTAGCACTGCTGAAAATAATTCCGCTAGCATTAAAATTAGCCAGTCCGGCACAATTACAAGCAGAAATAGAGCGGGCAAAATTGGCAGAGGAAGCCCATCAAGAAGCTCTGGATCGGTTACATAAAATTGCCAGTCGTGTGCCGGGCGTGGTATATCAATTTAGGCGTTCTGCGGATGGGTATTTTAGTTTTCCCTATAGCAGTCATGGTATTTATGATTTGTTTAAAGTGACCTCCAGAGAGGTTCAAGATGATGCTACCGCCATTTTTAATCGTATTCATCCCGATGATTATGCGCATTTTATGGCTTCAATTGACGAATCTGCACAAAAATTAACCCCGTGGTCGTATGATTTTCGTGTCCAGTTTGATGGTTCAGAGCGTTGGTTAAATGGCAGCTCAATACCGCAATGTAATGAAGATGGTTCCATCTTATGGCATGGTTTTATTACTGACATTACTGAGCGGCGCGAAAATGAACAACAATTGCTTATTCTCTCTACTGCCGTTGAAAAAAATCCTGCATCGATAATGATTACTGATGCAGAGACCAACCTACTTTATATCAATCATAGGTTTACCGAGATTACAGGTTACAGTTCCGAAGATGTAATAGGGAAAAAATCGCGTATATTGCAATCTGACTTAAATTCAGCCGAAGTTTACCAACAATTATGGAGCGCACTTAAACAAGGTGACGTTTGGCAAGGTGAATTAATTAACACCCGCAAAAATGGCGAGTGTTATTGGGAAGAAGTGCATATTTCCCCCGTACACAATGCAGAAGGCGTTATCACGCATTATATCGGGATAAAGCTGGATATTAACGAACGTAAACACACCGAAAAACAATTGCTAGAAGCGAAACAGCAGGCGGATTTGGCGAATCAAACTAAGAGCGAATTTCTTGCTAACATGAGCCACGAAATTCGCACTCCCATGAATGGTATTATCGGACTCACGCGGTTGGTATTAGATACGCCGCTCTCTGAAGAACAACACGACTACTTAACGAAAGTATTAACTTCATCGCGGCTGTTACTCAATATCATCAATGATATTCTCGATTTCTCAAAGATTGAAGCGGGACATTTAAGCATAGAACAAATCCAATTCAATTTGAATGAATTACTGGAAAGTATTAACAGCTTGTTTCATGCCCATGCCGCTGAAAAAGGGCTGGTGTTTAAAATCGACAGGGATACCACTATCCCTAGTTACCTGTTGGGCGATTCCTTACGCATCCAACAAGTATTGAATAATCTCATTAGCAATGCGATTAAATTCACCGCACATGGCAGTGTTATTCTAACCATTCGTACCCTGAATCGTAATGCGGATACCATAGAATTAACGTTCAGTGTTCAGGATACGGGCATGGGCATGAGTGACGACTATCAGAAACAACTTTTTCAACCATTTGTCCAAGCGGACAGTTCGATTACGCGCCGTTTTGGCGGCACGGGCCTAGGGCTTACTATCAGTCAAAAATTATTACAACTGATGGGCAGCCATTTTCAGGTAAGCAGTGTTCTGGACAAAGGCTCGATTTTTAGTTTCACGCTTTTGTTTACTATTGTGAATGCACAACAGGATAAAATAAATCCCCAGCCTGTCAATGAACCAAACCTTGAATCATTATTGGGCATTCATTTGCTGGTCGCAGAAGACAATCCCGTCAATCAGATGGTTATCAAGGGCTTACTGAAACGACTGAGTATTAATGTTGATATAGCCAATGATGGCTATGAAGTCATACGCCTGCTGGCACAAAACAGCTATGATGGCATACTCATGGATATGCACATGCCGAACATGGGCGGCGTGGAAGCCACCGAACATATCCGTCGTCAAGAACGTTTTAGCGCGCTACCCATTATTGCTTTGAGCGCAGGCGTAACCAAAGAAGAACGTGATAAATGCCGGCAATGCGGTATGAATGATTTCGTTGCTAAACCTGTGGATTTTGAAGAGTTAGTCAGCACACTCTGCCGTCAGATAGGCACGTTCCAGTACACCGAAAATAATAACAATCCCCCATATCTGGCACCGCCCTTATTGTTTGAAGAATACCCATCATTACAACAAAAAACATTACTCCAAATTCAAAAAGATTTGGGTAATGAATTTCCGCGTTTTCTAACTATGTTTATCGAACACAGTCAGCGTTTATTAGCCGCAGTCCATGAAAGTTTAGCGAACGATGACTTAGAGCAAGCAAAAATAGCCCTGCATTCTTTCAAAGGAATGTGCGGCACAATGGGTGGCACACGTTTATTTCATTTATGCAAAGAAGGAGAAAAGATGGCAGGATCAGGGGAATTAAAAAATCAGCCGCAGTTAATCGCTCAAATTGAAACAGAGTTATTGGCACTGAATAAAATAATCAAGCAGACAATAGCCGCTTAAGCCCGTTGTCATTGCACAGTGAACTTTAACGCATCCAATACAACCTGCTCATTCGCGCCTGCGCGAGTGGCATTTTCACTGAGATGCCGCCGCCATAATCGTGCGCCGTATTCGCCATGAAACAAGCCTAAAATGTGCCGCGTGATGCTGTTTAAACGCACCTGATTATTAGATGCCAGCTGTTGTTGTATGTACGGAATTAATGCCTCGACCACTTGGTGACGCGACACACGCGGATAACTCGCGCCAAACAGCCGCTGATCGACTTCGGCTAACAGATAGGGATTGTGATAAATCTCGCGCCCAAGCATGACACCATCAACCTGTTCCAGCATGGTTTCGGCTTGCTCCAAGGTGGTAATGCCGCCGTTAATAATAATGTTCAGGTGCGGAAATTCTTGTTTCAGCGCGTACACCACATCGTAACGTAACGGCGGCACATCGCGGTTTTGTTTCGGTGATAAACCACTGAGCCACGCTTTACGCGCATGAACAATAAACGTAGCACAACCTGCTTTGGCTATGGTGTCGATAAAATGCACTAATTCTTCATAAGAGTCGCGGTCATCAATCCCAATGCGTGATTTAACGGTCACAGGAATGTTTACCGCCTGATTCATCGCCGCTACACATTCCGCGACCAACTCAGGTTCTGCCATTAAACACGCGCCAAAACGTCCATTCTGTACACGGTCACTGGGGCAACCGACATTCAAATTCACTTCATCATAACCGTAATCTTCTGCCATTTTGGCACACAATGCCAAGTCCCGCGCATTGCTACCGCCCAGTTGAAACGCCACAGGATTTTCTGCACGGTCAAACTGTAAAAAGCGGTGTGCATCGCCATGAATCAACGCGCCAGTGGTCACCATTTCGCTGTATAACAAGCTATGCTGTGACAATAAACGGTGAAAATAACGACAGCGTGAATCAGTCCAATCGAGCATAGGGGCAACAGAAAAACGATGTGCGGGTAAGTGTGCAGGTAACGATTCTAACGGGTTCAACATGGTTTTATGAGTAGGTTTATAAAATTTGCGACTGTTTGTACAGGGTATAAGTGACATTAAAACGTGCGAATACTAACATTATTATTTTGTATAGCATCTTTCTATACATTAATAGTGGTAAAAAAATGCGTTGTTATCACTTTCACAACACAAATTCTGTATTACGCCTTGTTATTAGCAATTGTTATGTTATAACATAACAACAATCAATCACTTTAACCACTCATACTCTCTATGTCCTCTACGCTACTGCCTGTTACTGTCCTGTCTGGTTTTTTAGGCGCGGGTAAAACCACGTTACTCAATCACATTCTTGCCAATCGGGACGGTTTAAAAATCGCCGTTATTGTCAATGATATGAGCGAAATCAATATTGATGCCGCGCTGGTCAAAAATGAAATGACGTTAAATCGCACTGAAGAAAAATTGATTGAAATGAGCAATGGTTGTATTTGCTGCAACTTGCGTGAAGATTTGCTCATTGAAGTGGCACAATTGGCAAAAGAACGGCGGTTTGATTATTTATTGATTGAATCCACAGGCATTGCTGAGCCATTACCGATTGCCGAAACTTTTACCTTTCGTGATGAAGACGGCGTGAGTTTATCGGATATTGCCCGTTTGGATACGCTGGTGACTGTGGTCGATGCGGTTAATTTTATGCGGGATTATTTAGAAGCCCAATCGCTGAAAGACATTAACGCTGAATTAGGCGAAGAAGACGAACGCAATATTGCCGATTTATTAGTCGAGCAAATTGAATTCAGTAATGTGCTGTTAATTTCCAAAGTCGATTTAATCAGCCGTGATGAGCTGGACAACTTAACTGCGATTTTGACCAATCTTAATCGAGACGCGCTGATTATTCCGATGGTAATGGGCAACGCACCCTTAGCCGAACTGCTGAATACCCAGCGGTTTGATTTTGCCAAAGCAGAACAGGCGGCAGGCTGGCTGCAAGAATTACGCGGTACGCACATCGCTGAAGCCGAAGAATACGGCATCAGCAGCTTTATTTATCAAGCACGCCGTCCGTTTCATCCGCAGCGTTTTTATGATTATCTGCACCGTGATGACTGGGAAAACGGCACGTTATTGCGCTCGAAAGGCTTCTTTTGGTTAGCGTCACGCCCTGAATGGGTCGGTTCGTGGTCACAAGCAGGTGGCACGATGCAGCACGGTTGCGCGGGGCGTTGGTGGGCTTCTGTACCCGAAAGTGAATGGTCGCCTGAACACGCTGCTGATATACGCGCTAACTGGCAACCACCGTTTGGTGATTGCCGACAGGAACTGGTCTTTATCGGGCAGAATATCAATCAGGATCAAGCCATTGCACAATTGAACGCCTGTTTATTGACCGATGCCGAATTAGCCGCAGGTGTAGCGGTTTGGCAACGCTATCAGGATGATTTTCCAATATGGTTTAGCGATGATGAACAGTAAAAAAAGTAAATTCATCAATTACCTGCTGACTTTATTAACGCTGGTATTGTTGGCTTATATTGTTGCGGTCTGGATTCCTGCCTCGCTGGCTAAATTCATCTATACCGCACATGACTTGCCGATTACAGTCAAATCATGACACTTTCATTTGCGGTTTATGCGGGTGCAATTTCCGCGTTTTTGAACAATTTTTACTTCCCTGACTTATGACTACTGCACACGCCCTTAACCTAGAACCCAGTTATTCATTCACTTATCTGTCTAAAAACATAGCGGATTTAGCAGAAATTTACCGCCCTGAGATTAATTTGTGCGTGGTTGAACGCAGTATTTCCAGTGAAATAGAGACGTTTGTGACGCATTTATTATCAGCAGCACACACCATTAATGTCATTGAAACCATCAATGTGCAGTCATTTAATACCCTCACGTTATTGCCGCAACACCTGCATTTACAAGGTTATGAAGCCTTTTGTGCTGATATTGCACAGGTCATTGATATGTTCAGCCATTTATTTGAACTGGAAGCGATTGGCTTGCGCTTGGGAATGCTGGATAAAGCCATGTGTCCGCGCTTTCATATTGACCACGTTCCCTGTCGGTTAGTGTGTACTTACGGCGGTATCGGTACGCAATGGCTGGAAGATACTTATGTTGACCGCAGTAAGTTAGGCAGTCGTTCAGGCGGGTTAAGTGACGAACAATCAGGCTTGATTTTAGATGCTGATGCCATCGGCACAATGCCCAATTATGCTATTGGTTTATTAAAAGGCACACGCTGGGAAGGCAACGAACAACACGGCGCGGTACACCGCTCACCGCATTTATCAGCAAAATCACCGCGCCGCTTATTGTTGACACTGGATTTTTCATAATCGTTTTACTAACACAATTTTATGACACAGACTAAAACTATCGAACAAATCCCTGTCATTGTGATTAGTGGTTTTTTGGGGAGCGGTAAAACCACGCTGCTCAATCAGCTATTAAATCATTTGCCTAAAACGGCGGTGATTATCAATGAATTCGGCGTAACGCCTATCGACCAACAATTACTCAAAAAACAGGAAATGCCTGTGGCAACCTTGGTCGGCGGTTGTTTGTGTTGCCAAACCCGCGATTCATTAATGCCCATGTTAAAAAATTTACGCATGGCGTGGGAAGCCAACGCCGAAAAACCCTTTGATTGCGTAATTATCGAAACCAGCGGCGTGGCAAATCCTGAACCTGTGCTGGATATTTTATTGAGACAACGCTGGTTATCGGCTCGTTATCGGTTGGAAGGCATGATTGCAACGGTATCGGCAACGATGAACGAAGAGACCTTAACTCGTTTTCCACAAATTCATGCACAACTTGCGTGGGCAGATACCGTGGTGATAACGCATACCGATGTAGCAGACAAAACACAAATTGACACGTTACACACGACACTCACACAAATTGCACCCAGTGCCACCAAAATAAATGCAGTGCAGGGTGCGGTATCACCCAGTTTGTTATTGGCATTCCCGCAAAAAAACCGTTATGTGCCTGAAAATCATCAAGTTGATTTAACCGCACACCGTTTTAAAAGTATCAGCTTGCAACTTGAGCATCCAATGGCATGGCAACATTTAGAAACGGTTTTAACTGCGTTATTAATAAAATATCGCCACCAATTAGTGCGCTTAAAAGGTGTGATTTACACCCTTGAACACACTGAACCAGTGGTTGTACAAGGTATTGCAGGGCATTTATATCCGCCCTACTGCCTGCCTGTAAGAGATTCAGATAAAGATGCAGGTCGTTTGATTTTTATCACTGACGGTGACATCACTGAATTTACTGAAGAATTGATGGCGCAGTTCCGCACTTAAACAGTGTCGGATAGTCTATTAAATCTATTGTTTTTACTTTTAGGTATAACTGCCAGTCCATTAAGGACTGGCAGGCATTCATGCCATGATGACGTGGCGTGTTACTGTTCACGACCGTACTGATATTTAAATTTTCGTTTTAACAAGCCCGCTGGGTCATCGGGAATGCGGTTGAGCCATTGTTCATTGGCTTGTTGTTTTTCATCTTTTGCAGGTACATCGGTGGGTTGAGTCGCTTGCTGAGATGGTTTTTCGGCATCGTCTTTTTTATGTTCCGCTGCCTGCTGCCCTTCTTGTTGTTTGGACTGTTCTTTGGACTTTACTTCTTCTTGTTTAGCCAAATCCTCCTGCCCTTTTTCCTGCTTTTGCTGTTGTTGCTCTTCTTCGGGCTTGGTATTCTGATCTTCTTTCGCTTGCTGGTCTTGCTCAGACTGCTGGTTTTTCTGCTGACTTTGCTGGTCTTTATTGTCAGAACCTTGTTGTTTGCCTGATTTTTTTTCGTCAGAACCCTGCTCATCCTTACCGTCTTTTTTATCCTGCTTGTCTTGTTGCTGTTGTTCCTTTTGTTTTTCCAGCTCTTTTTCTACAAGCTCTTTGTTAAATTGAGCATCCGTATCCTTAGGATTCAGTTTAAGAGCTTGTTGATAAGCGGCTAAGGCTTCTTTCAATTTTCCAGATTGTGCCAGTGCATTGCCTTGGTTGTATGCAGTATCTGCCGTTTGCTTGGCTTCGCTTTGATACGTTTTTAAGGCTTTATCGTACTCGCCTGCTTTGTAATGCGCGGCGGCTTGCCAATCGGGGTTTTCAAATTTTTCGGCAGCTTTGGCGTAGTCTTGTTGTTGATAGGCTTTAAGTGCTTGTTGATCTGGACGTTGCCATAAATCCTGCCAATCGAAAGCGTAGCTGTTTTTCGGTAATGGTAATAACAACACGAACGCCACCATTAAGAAGCCTTTTCTGAAAAACACGGCGGCCAATGGCAAGACCAGCAAGAGCAACCACGCGCCTTTGTCGTCCCACTGTTCCAGCTTCAAATTATTATCTTCTTGGTTTTGCTGTTGTGCGGATTTATCAAACGTACTTAATAACGATTGTATGTCGCTATCATCAGCGGTAATGGTTTGATAACGACCGTGTCCTGCCTGCGCTAAAGCGGATAAATCCGCAACGTTCAATTTAGGCACCACAATAGAACCTTGGTCATCTTTTAAAAACCCGCCTTCAGGTAATGCAATCGGCGCGCCTTCTTCTGTTCCCACACCTAGAATGGATAATTGAAAGTTATCCATGTCTTTTACATCTGGCAGCGCAACATTCAAATCAATCGCATCCGTCACCAGCAATATCTGTCCTGTTTGCAAGCCTGCTTGTTTAAACAACGCCACCGCTTTTTCCAGCACAGCGGCAGTATTATTGCCTTCACTGGGCATAATTCCAGTGGTTAACGCCGATAATTGGCTGTCGATGGTGTTAATGTCATTGGTGAGAGGAGTCACGGTAAATGCCGCACCTGAATACACCAGTAACGCGGTTTGTCCGTCTTTACGCTGTTTTAAAATATCAGCAATTTTATAGCGGGCAATCGTCAAGCGACTGGGTTTAATATCTGCCGCATCCATAGACGGTGATAAATTTAACGCGATTACTAACGCCGCTTCATTTCTAAATGCGGGCGAAGGCAAGCGTTGCCACGTCGGGCCCGCTAACGCAACAATCACCAGCAAAGTGGCGATAATACCTGTTATCAACCATAAGCGACTGTGATTAGCGGCTTTTTCTTCCAGTAAAAAAGGCAGTAGTTCGGCATCACAACACGCCACCCAATTGCCGCGACTGAGTTTATTGTGCCATAGAAAAAAAGCGATAATCACCATAGGCACTATCGCCAATAACCACAGCGGTCTTATAAAATGAAAGTCCGTTAGTTCCATGACCACCTCAGTTTTGAGCCGCATAAAAACGTAACCAAGCCCAACGCCAACGCCATCGGGTACATATACAATTCCGTACGCGGGCGAAAATATTGTTTATCTTTTTCCACAGGTTCCAGTTCATCCAAGCGCATATAAATATTATTCAGTTCATCGGTATTTTTAGCACGGTAATAATACCCGCCTGTGCTTTCGGCGATTTTTATCAGGGTTTTTTCATCCAAATCCAGCGAAGGATTGACTTTGCGACTACCAAACAAACTAGGCACAATCATTTCATCGGCACCGACACCGATGGTATAAATTTTCAAGCCATTCGCCGCCGCCAATTCAGCCCCTTTTAACGGCGATATTTCCCCTGCGGTATTCGCGCCATCGGTCAGTAAAATCAAGACATGACTGTTGGCGGGTTGATTTTTCAGTCGTTTAACCGCCAAGCCGATAGCATCACCAATCGCGGTATTATCCCCCGCCAGACCAATCGCCGCTTCATCCAACAGTGTCTGCACGGTTTTACGGTCAAAGGTCAACGGCGTTTGTAAATAGGCTTGCGTACCGAATAAAATCAAGCCGAGTCTATCGCCTACACGCCGATTAATAAAATCACTGGCAATAGCTTTAATGGCGGTCAATCTATCTACAGGCTGTTTATTGAGCATAAAATCCTGCGCTTCCATACTGCGTGACAAATCCACCGCCATCATTAAATCGCGTCCGCTGACCGCCTGTTCAATCGGTTCACCCAGCCATTGCGGTCTGGCACAGGCAAGCACCAATAATACCCACGCAACCGCCGCCACCCATAACGCCCATGAGTCGGTTTTTAACACCCGCGGTGCTTCTAACTCCGTCATATCTTCCAAAAACGGCACTTTTAATGCCGCTTGTTCAATGGGTTGATGTGCGGGTAACAACCAGCGGATTAATACAGGTATTGGTAAGACGATGAACGCCCACAGCCATGCAAAATGAATCATGATAATTTTTGCGCTTTCAGCCAGTCTTCACACAAGCTGATGAGTTGAGAAATTTCCAATTCCGACGGTGCGGACGGACGATAAGGTGCAGAGGCTAAACACTGCCCTGCCCCTTTAGTAAACGGTGAGCCTATTAACGAACTATCGAGAAATGCCAACCACGCCTGCCCCGTTAAACCTGCCGTTTGCGCGCGCGGTGCGACACTGATAGCGACTCGGCGTAGTAATGCGGACAGTTCAGCGAGTTTTTGCGCATTATCCATTCGGCTGTTTTTAATGCTTACCAGCAGAATTTTCGCGCTTTTCAATGCGGTTTTGCGGGTCAGACGGCGATAAAGCCAATAGCTGAACGCAATAAGCACAGGTACTAACACGATAACCAGCCACCAGCCGATAGCAGGGGGAAACCAGTTAATGGGGTCAGGTAAATGTAAATCTTTAAGCGGGAGTTCGGTGGGCGGCATATTGGGTTTTCAGTAATTTTTGAGTAGGTCAACTATAAATATCATACCGACGATTAACAAGACTATCATTATATCGCGCATTACTTCGGTCTTTGAGAAGCTTATACCCAGCGAGTGATGCCTATTTGACGTTAATCGTGCTTGTCGAAAAGTGCTTCCGCGAGCGGATTATACTGGTGATTATATAGTGATTGTTAGATTTGACTCATTAGCAATTTTTGTCAGGTACAAAAATAACCACGCTATCGCTACAGAAAAGTGAATAGTGAATTGCCATCCTTGGCTTCTGAATTTCATTGGATAATATTCATTCAGCAGGTTAATGTTTATGTATTTTATGAGCAAGGACTATTTATTTCTTCACCTTCGGCATTCCTATGACTTCACCTTCGGCAAATTCTCTAAATCTTGTGCTGTAGGTCAACCTGTTGATTTCCCAAGTTTTTTGTACAGTGGGTGATTTTGCCCATAGTATAAATAAATTACGCCATCCCTCATTATGAGGATGTTTAAAATATTCATCCACTTCAAAGTTCAACTCTAAAAAGACATTTTCCATTAACTGTATCAAGGAGTTACAAAAATAAAAGGCGTTATGGAATTCGCTATAATTTGCAGGATGAGCGTGCTTGCTATCAGGAAGCGTTAAACCCAGTTCCCCAGAAACGATTTTGACCCACGTTTCTCCGCATAATTCAGCATCCAAAAATGCCAAATTCTGGTCTTTACGAAGCCGTTCCAAGAGTTTATCCAAGGTTTTTGTATGTTTAGTAAAGGCATCAAAACCGATGGGCAGCGGATACCAGCGGTTTTGTAAATCAGTAAAAATGCCCTCGATTGATTTTGTGCTATCAATGGTTCCAAAAGTCTCAAACGTTTCTTTACAAATATGCTCACCCAATTGTCGATAACTTTCAAATTGCGACTCGCTAAACCACTGATCGGCAGTCGATTCATGCGGAAAATCGGGGTTTTGCAAGGAATAATGCAAAACATCGGTTGATTCATCACCCGTCAGCGATGATTTTAAATACACTAAAATCCCATCTTTCTCTGGATAAATTCTTTTATTATTAACATCTGTCTGACTGTTTTTAGAATACTCAATCGTTGCCACCGCACAATGACATTTACTTTTATTATTGGCATCTGGACGAATCTGCTCTACATCAATACTAATATTTACACCTAAATCGACGCGGCACTTTTCAATAGCATTTCCCAAACCTTCAAAAGCAAATTCACCGTCCTGCTCAGCATCAGAAGCAAGAATAAAGCGACAACCCCGATGCACCAGTTCGTAAATACCTAAGTTTTCAAAATGCCCGCCATCGGATAAATAAATAAAATCCCTGTCCTCATTGGTTTGACCAAATAATTCTAATAATAAATACCACAGCGGAAACATTGGACGTACTCTGTTTCTAGGCACATCAGAATTAGGCAACCACTGCCCCAAACGCACATTAAAAACCGTCATTAAAAATGACATTGCAGGTGAAGAATGGTATCCGCTATTGGGACTTGCAGCCGCTCCAGATATTGCCATAGCCATCCCCACACTGACTCCATCTCCATATTTAAAATGGTCTTTCTTGGTTTCTTGATAACAATGACGTTGCCCATTATCAGATTTCTTATTGGTTTCCCTTATACTATATCCACAATATTTGGGTGAAAAAATAAAAGAAGCCCCTTTGCGTTGCTGCCACGCTAATTGCTTTCCTGCGACTAAGTTTAATGTGCCATTGATAATAGGATACATACCGTCTATATATTCTTTTCCCGCAGTGTCTTTTTTTAATAACTCATTGAGTTGAATATTGTCATTTTCATCGAAACCAGTAAATACATTCGGATTTCTATCACCTTTTCTTGCGCCGCCTAAATAGCAACGGATTAAACGGTTTCGATAAAAATAATGGATAGATAGTTTATTAATATCCAGAACAAGCCCTAAAGAAAGAGTCATTGCTAAACAAATAAAGAAAGCATAAACAAGCCTGATAGTAAGGTCGTTTTTTTCCAAATTATTCAGACAATAAAAATAATTTGAAGGACAAGATGAATAAAAAATATTTGTTAATAAGGTAGCGATGCAAACAAATATCCCTATCACAAAAATATAAGGGGAAACTTTCAGAAAAATCTCGAGTGCTTTATTAGTCTTTTTTCCAACTGATGATGATGTTTTTGAGCTTTGTGCTACCAATAAACCTGCACCCGATTGCAATATCCACGCCAGTGAAATAGTCCCTAACCAATCACCGGCTTTATCGACTAATAACGGGCTGTAAAAAGCCAATAAAAATGCGCTTGCCCAACCCGCAATAAAAATCAACAACCAAGCACCCAAGCGACTAAACCATTCCATCTTTGGTGAATCTATGAATGTTTTACTCCCGAAACCAATATAAAAAACGACTGCCAACATCACTACAATTATTAATAACAGCGGTGTCCATATCACACTGTGTGCAATATTAATACTTAATGTTTCCGATGGATTATAAAAAGCAAAACCAACCAACCAGATAACTGTTAATATCCATAACCCAGCACCTAAACGGCTTAATAATTCTATGTTATTTTTCTTTATTTTTACCGTTTCCGATGAATTGACACAGGAGCTTTCACTCCGTAAACCAATGTAGAAAAAAATACCTGCCAGTAGAAATAAAAGTATGACAATGAATAGCGGTGACTGTGGCAAGTTATGTACTACAACTGCATTACTGTCCAAATATCCGCTTAATAGAAAGAAACTGCCGAATAATGCGCCATTAACAACGCAAACAATACAATATAAACAAAAGTTATTGCCATCTTTCTTATCAACTGGTGAATTATTATCGGTCTCTTTATCATCTTTTACTGATTTAAATGCAAAATAGCCGGCAGCAAGAAAACTTATTAACGATACCAAACCACCTGCTTCTCTATAACTGCCTAGATTTTTTATCACATTTATTCCAGCTATCTCCGTCAGATGCACGAATAACAGTAAGGATGTTAAAAAGAAAAATAATAATGTTAAATTTAAAATCCAATTACGCATATAGGTCGAAAATACCGTCCAAGTATCCGCATTGAACATACTTAAATTAGGCGTTAAGTAATTACTGTAACTCCTTAAAAACCACATTGATCCATTGGGTTCAGATGTATTTTCTCTGCAAGCGTCAGCGATAATTTTGTCGATATTATTAGTTGAATTAACATCATGGTGATGATTATGGAGATACGCGGTCAACCAGCTGCCTATATATCCTCCTCCTGAAACCGTTGAAAGATAATCAAAATGCTTGAGAATTTCTAAATCGGCCAATGCTTTTAATACACCAAAGTTAAATGTCGCGCTCCGTATACCACCACCAGAAAAAGCAAGACCCACATAGTCGCCATCGACTGGTGTTCCTAATCTGGCATTGTGTTTGCGCGATTCATTAATAATATCTTGTTCTTCTTTGAGAACCTTGTTGAATTTGTTCATACTGCTCTCCATATATTAATTTTGGATTGAGTTTGAGATGGGTCTTTATATTTAAAGACCAAGAAGTCTCACGGAATTTGTTGCTGTATGAGTTTGCGATAACTGGTGGCATGATGTTGAAGTAAAACATCTTTATCATTGCCGATTGGGTACAAATCGCCCCCTTTTTCCAGACCGAATAATGGAATCAATTGACCTGCGAGCGTGTAATTAAGTGATTGCATAATAAAGGAACGAATGCACTAGCGTGGCGATTGCCGCGCCTTGACTATGACCTGTGATGAATAACTTGGCGTTATCGGGTAGTTTGGCATCACGCAATTGGCGCAATATGCCGAGGTCTTTTTCAAATAACATAGTAAATGCGGCATAAGCAAAACCCAAGTGCAGTTCAGCTTGCGGGGTGGCGGCAAAGGTAATCGGTAAAAGTCTGCCATCGTTGAGTGTGATACCCGACTGTGCGGCGGTTGTGGTAATCAGGGTATCGGCAATAATGCTATGCGCCTCACCTACCGTTCCACGGATAGCAATGGCGTACTGAGCAGGGTCAGTTTCTGACTGTAACAACAGCCACGCATTAGCCACAAAACCGCCGTATGACGGCGTGGTTGCTGGATTTTGCAAATCTCGTTGAGATAATTGCTTATTGGGTTGAAAAGCGGCACTAGAGGGTGTGGTTATCGTCGCGCATCCTATTAGAAATACCAGTGGTAGCGCGCTAATGATTTTATACATGACTTTTTCCTATTGAGTGACTTTACCGACTGTAGCTCAGTTGAAAACAGACTTTCACACTAAACATTCAGGTGCAATTAAAATCAATACGTTAGGGAAATTTTTGTATAGATACCTCACACCTTTATTATTATTTTTACTGGCAAAAGTAAAAGAAGCAATGACTTAAAATAGAGTATTTATGGGTATGAAATGGGTATAAAAAATACCCTACGAGGATGTGACGGAGTCAAAAACGGCTCTTTGACTCTTGTCACTACGCTTGATGGAACGAGTCAGTGACGTGTAATAATGTCTAATATCACACGGACGTTATCTTAGCCGCTGTATAGGATCATCGGTGGTACTGCATTGGATAAAGCTCATGCGCCTCTTTTTTGCCAATTGTTCTAATTGTTGGCGGCGATCTTCAAAATGCTGGTGATAGCTTTCTGAACGTTGTATATCGCTGGTATCAATAACCACATCACGACTGCCGTCAGTAAAGCGGTAGTCGCCTTTAGTCGGTAATTTCTGTTCCAGAGGATCAGAGACAAATAGCAACACCACGTCGCAATGTTGTGACAGCTTAGTCAAATGCAACTCCGCCGCGTCATTAATACCGCGAAAATCACTGATAATATACACCAGACTACCCGGATGGGCGTGTTGCACCAATCTAGCCAACACCTTATCCAAGCTGATAACACCTGCATTGCGCTTCGTATTCTGCTCATCACTATTGACCAGCATATTTAAAAACCGCAATACTGCGTGTCTGCCGTTTTGCGGTTTTAATTCGCAGCATTGCTCACTGGAAAATAATTGCCCGCCGATGCGGTCGCCTTGGTGTTGCGCCGCCCATGCCAGTAAAGCGGCTAATTTAGCCGCTAACACCGATTTAAACACGCCGCGTGTGGCAAAGTGCATAGCGGTGCGGTTATCAACGGAAATAAACACGGGGCGTTCGCGTTCTTCACGGAATACTTTAGTATGGGTTTTGCCTGTACGCGCGGTGACGCGCCAGTCTATGCTGCGAATATCATCACCTGCCTGATAAATACGCGATTCTTCAAAATCCATGCCGCGCCCTTTCACAGGCGAGACGTAACCGCCGCTTTGTTGCGAACGAATAGACAATCGCTTTAAATTTAAACCCGCCGCAGGTTTTGCCAGATCAATCAGGGTTTTTAACGATACAAAAACCCGCTCATTAACAACAGTTGTTTGTTCTGACATAGTTTAAGGTACGGCAATGCGGGCAATCAGTTCTTTAATGACATGATCGGTTGTAATGCCTTCGGCTTCGGCTTCATAAGAGAGAATAAGGCGATGACGCAAGACATCGAAGGCGATGTCCTGTATGTCTTCGGGGGCGACAAAATCACGTCCTGCCAGCCATGCTTTGGCTCTGGAGCAACGGTCAAGGGCAATACTGGCTCTGGGACTTGCGCCGTAACGCAACCACGCACCCAAGTCTTTGCCATACGCTTCAGGGGTGCGGGTTGCCAAGACGATTTGCAGTAAATAGGCTTCCAAACTGTCGGCGATATGTAAATCCAGCACTTCATTCCGCGCTTGGAATAATGTGTATTGACTCAACGGTTCAAAGACTTGCTGTTCATTGATTATTTCATTGCGGGCTTCCGCGCGCGCCAGATGCAAAATGCTTTTTTCATGTTCGGCTTCTGGATAATCGACTTTAACGTGCAGCAAAAACCTATCCAGTTGCGCTTCGGGTAACGGATAAGTGCCTTCCTGCTCGATAGGATTTTGTGTTGCCATCACCATGAACAGTGATGGTAATGGGTAACTTGCCAGTCCGACGGTGATTTGCCGCTCACCCATTGCTTCTAATAATGCCGCCTGCACTTTGGCAGGCGCGCGATTGATTTCATCGGCTAAAATAAGATTATGGAACAGCGGGCCTTTTTGAAATTCAAACGCCGCTTGTTGCGGGCGATAAATTTCTGTGCCTGTTAAGTCGGCGGGTAATAAATCAGGGGTGAACTGGACACGGTGAAAATCAGCTTCAATGCCTTTGCTTAATACTTTAATAGCACGGGTTTTAGCAAGACCCGGCGCGCCTTCCACCAAAATATGTCCATCAGCCAATAAACCGATTAACATTCGTTCCACCAGCGCATCTTGTCCGATGATGCCTTGATTGATAAAGTTTTGCAGGCTTTTAAATGCCAATTGAGCGGAGCTTGTAGTGTGTTCTGACATAATGAGATTATCTATTTTCAAGTCATCAGGTTAGGAAAGCGTATCCCTTGTAACATAACGCATTTTTAGCTGTCACAAAGTTACCGTGTATAGAAACTGTGCTTATTTTATACCGATACAGTGCCGGACAAACGCTTAATTGCAGTATTTTTACTACCGCGCTTACGTTTCTATGTATTTGACTGGCTGCGATTAAGTGTAGAATGGTTTCACAGCGTACCACTTACTCACCATTCTAAAATAAATAGCAAAACAATACATACATCGTTTCATTCATTATTTATAGGGTTTCAATACCAATGATAGATTACAACGATTTCTTAGCTAATTACGCATTTATCATAATGACAGTATTACTGAGCGTGATGGGGCTGATTGTTATTTTATGGATACTATCAAAATTACTGCCTTTGATTAAAAAAAACAACTCCCCAGAGGAAGCCGTCGCTATGGACTACGACTGGCATACCCTGTCAATCGCTCAGGCATTACATAAACAAGAAACCCAGTTAAGCAGCGGTTTAAGTCAGGCGGAAGTTGAAGATCGACGCGACTATTACGGTCTCAATCGCTTGGACGAAAAACCACCCGAATCCGCGCTGCATCTATTACTGTCACAATTCAAAGGCGTTCTTATTATTGTGCTGGTAATGGCAGCTGTATTAGCCGCTGTTATCGGTGATATAACCGACGGCGTGGTTATTTTAATTGTGGTCATCATTAACGCAGGACTCGGTTTTTATCAGGAATTTCAAGCCAACAAATCGTTGAACGCATTGAAAAAAATGCTGGCATTAAAAGCCAAAGTCCGCCGTGATAAACGCCTATATGAACTGCCTGCCGAGCAATTGGTACCCGGCGATATAGTTATGCTCAATGCGGGTGACAAAATACCTGCGGACGGGCGTATCGTTGCCGCTATTAATCTGGAAGTCGATGAATCTTCATTTACAGGTGAATCCGTACCTGTTGCCAAACAAAAACAAGAACTTAGAAACCCCGCCACGCCGTTAGCAGAACGCGTCAATATGCTGTATATGAATAATGCGGTGGTGCGCGGTCGCGCAGAAATGCTGGTAACAGCCACAGGTATGGACACTGAAATCGGCAAACTGGCTCATCTGCTCGCACAAACCGAAGATGAAGATACCCCTTTACAGCGACAGCTTGATAGTCTGGGCAAACGCTTGGCATTACTGGCATTGCTGGTTGTTATCGTCCTGTTTATCAGTGCGATACTGCGCGGCGAATCAGCCATTGACACTGCTTTTACCGCCATTGCCTTGGCAGTGGCGGCAATTCCTGAGGGCTTACCTGCGGTAGTGACCGTGACTCTCGCGCTGGGTATGCACCGCATGGCAAGCCAACAGGCGATTGTTAAACGCTTATCTGCGGTAGAAACCTTAGGCTGTACTACCGTTATTTGTACCGATAAAACAGGCACACTGACGGTTAATCAAATGACCGCGCGGTCTTTATATTATCGAGAACAACACTATAACGTCAGCGGCGAAGGTTATGAACCCAAAGGCGATATTTCTCCTTCCTGCCCAGCCGCAGAATTATCTGCGTTATTACTGCCACTGACTTTGTGCAATGACAGTGACTTGCAGGGTAATCAGGTTATCGGTGATCCAATGGAAGGCGCGTTACTGGTACTGGCGGCTAAAGGAGGACTGAGTAAAGCACAGGCAAATAGACAACTGCCGCGTATTGCTGAAATTCCGTTTGATGCCAAGCATAAATTTATGGCAACTTTTCATCGGCAAGGCAGTGAAATCATTGTATTTATTAAAGGTGCGCCCGAAGTATTGCTGGAACACTGCCAGTTCGCTCTTGATAAAAACGGCACTGAGGCTGCCATCGAACGTGACGCACTATTACAGGAAAATACCCAAATGGCGAGTAGAGGGCGGCGAGTTTTGGTATTAGCCAAACGAACCTTTCCAACCGCCGATTTTTCATGGGATGATAATTTATTTCGCTACATTAATGAGCTGACGTTTATCGGCTTGGTCGGTCTTATAGATCCACCCAGAGCAGAAGTACACGAAGCAATTTCCTTGTGTCACAAAGCAGGTATCGCCGTTAAAATGATTACCGGCGACCAAAAAATTACCGCTGCGGCGATTGCACAAGAAATCGGTTTAGTGGGTGATGTTGTGGACGGTACTGAATTAACAGCGATGGACGATGCCACCTTAACCGCACACATTAACAGCATTGGAGTGTTTGCCCGCACCGCGCCCGAGCAAAAAGTCAGAATCGTTGCATCCTTAAAAGCCGCCAATCACATCGTTGCCATGACAGGCGATGGTGTCAACGACGCACCCGCACTCAAATGTGCCGATATTGGTATTGCAATGGGCATGACAGGCACCGATGTTGCGCAGGAAGCGGCATCCATGATTCTCACCGACGATAATTTTGCCACTATCGTTAAAGCAGTAAAAGAAGGACGGGGTATTTATGAAAACATGGTTAAATTTATCCGCTTTCAATTATCCACCAATATAGGAGCGATTTTATGTGTCGCCTGCGCACCCTTGCTGGAAATCCCCCTGCCGTTTACCGCCATACAACTCCTGTGGATTAACATTATTATGGATGGTCCGCCCGCTATGTCCTTAGGCGTTGACCCCACGCGAGTGAACAGTATGAACGAAGCACCGCGTAAACTCGATGCCCGTATTTTATCATTACGCCGCTTTGGTAATTTGTTCGCTTATGGCTTTACAATGGCTATCGGTACATTGGGTGTGCTGTATTACGATTTACAGATAAATACCGCGCAACACGCAACGTGTCTTGCATTTACTACCTTTGTACTGTTTCAGGTATTTAATGTATTTAATGCCCGCACTGAAAAAGGCAGTGCGTTTAACCCGCATTTCTTTGCCAATAAATTGCTATGGGCATCTATTGCAGGTGTGATTGTGCTGCAAATAACCATTGTGCAATGGTCTGTTGCTCACACCCTTTTTCATACCACTGGATTAACCGCAATGGACTGGCTACTGGCTACTGGCATTGCCTCATTGGTGCTGATTTTTGAAGAGTGTCGTAAGTTGGCGATAAAACTCACTACGCGCTAAATCATTACGAACAGATTATAGAGTGTTAGAATAGCGACATTAAGATAGGGTTCAATCTCTCTCACCCAATATACCATTCTACTTACACAGAGGATTCTATGCGGAAACTTACGTCTTTACCCGCGTTGATTGGAACTACACTTGTCATTGCTGTTGTTTTATTTGTCAGCTTCCACTACTTTTTTCTTGATCTCATTGTTGACCTATGGTGGTACGACTCATTACAACTTGAGCCGTATTTTTGGCTGAGACTGCTGTACAAGTTTCTTATTTTCGGCGGGGTGACGCTGTTTTTCTTCGTCATTTTCTTCCTGCATTTCTGGATTGCCTCGCGTTATCTGGGCTTAAATCCGCCTGATGACATTATTGACAATATCGCCAAGCGTCTGCGTTTTCAACGCATCGCCGATCTATTCATGCAGTGGTCGGTGAAAATATACACACCTATCTCGCTAGTATTAGCCGTCTTTGTCGCTGTTCCCTTTTACAAACATTGGGAATTAGCTTTGTTGTACTTTTTTGGTCGTGACTCAGGTGTCACTGAAACCATTTACAACAACGATGTCAGCTTTTATATGCTGTCTTATCCGATGTATATGCTGATTCAGCAAGAGCTGCTGATAATCGCCATCCTCATCTTCATTTTTATCGGTCTTCTGTATTGGCTGGAGCATATTTTTGTTCCCAGCCAACGTCAGGAATATCAAGCAGGCGCAAAAGTTCATTTAACCGTGTTAATCGGTTTTGTGGTTATTTTTGTCGTGTGGGGTTTTTTGCTGGAACGCTTCTCTCTACTGTACACCAACTCACATGAACCTGTTTTTTACGGACCGGGTACTATCGAAATACGCTATCGACTGCCGATTATCTGGCTGGGTATTGCCACCTTTCTAGCCACGGCATTATCGGCAAGTTTATTTATCTTTTCTCAAAAACACCGTATCAAAGCCCCGTTTTTAATATCATTAACCGCTTTTTTATGTATGCTGGGATTGTCGCAAATAGAATTTCTGCCGCAACTCATCGAAAAATTTCTGGTCATTCCCAACCCTGTCGCTTTGGAAAGACCCTTTATACAAGCGAACATTGATTCAACTTTAGCCGCTTATGATTTAAAAAAAATCAGTATTAAAGATTTAGATATAAAACAAGATGCGACAGAAGATATTGAATCGTGGGCAACGCAAAAACGCTTTGAGAATATCCCTGTGTGGGACAGAGAAATTCTGATTCACTCTTACCAGCAATTACAAGAAATCAGACCTTATTATCAATTTAATTCCGTTGATGAAGACCGCTACAATTTGCTGGGGCATACCCGCCAAGTCAATTTGGCAGCCAGAGAAATCAACATTTCCCGTTTACCTAAAGCTGCACAAAACTGGGAAAACACCCATTTACGCTACACACACGGTGTAGGTGCCGTCATGTCTCCCGCTGCGCAAGATGCGGGCAAGCCATTAGTTTGGTATCTACGCGATTTGAATCTGAATTCCGATGTAGGCATTGATCTTAAAAGTGCCGATAAAAAACCCGATATTTATTTCGGTGAAGAAAAATATGACTACGCTATCGTACCCAATAGTCTCAAGGTATTGGGCATTGAAAGCTCGGATCAAAGCGAAGAAAAAGCCTATACGGGCAAAGGCGGCATCGTCATTTCCAGCATTCTTAAAAAAGCGTTATTTTCAATTTATTTTCACGAATTCAAAATCTTTTTTTCGCCCAATATTACCAGCAGCAGTCAGCTGATGATGCGCAGAAATATAGTAGAACGCGTTCATGAAATAACCCCGTTTCTGCAACTGGATAAAGACCCTTATCTGGTTGGAGCTAAGGACAGATTTTATTGGATATTGGATGCCTACACTATCTCTAATATGTATCCTGTCTCAAAACCTGCCGCTGATGATTATTTAGCGAGTGATGACAAATTTAACTATATCCGTAATTCCGTTAAAGTAGTGATTGATGCGTTTGATGGCACCGTTGATTATTATATTGCCGATCCATCTGATCCGATTATTCAAACTTACAATCGCGCCTATCCCGGGCTGTTGAAAGACTTGAATACCATGCCGACCGAATTACGCCAACACTTGCGTTATCCACGCGACCTGTTTTATATGCAGATGAAAGTGTATGCAAAATATCATCAGAGTACGCCTGAACTATTTTATGAACAAGGTGAAACATGGCAGTTTGCCAATGTAAGACACCAGCCTGTCATGCCCTATTATCAGACCATGGATTTTGGTCATTGTAATGACAAAGAAGAGTTTGTCATGATTAATCCAATGACCCCGATTAATAGAAACAATCTCAGTATGATTGGTGTAGCAGGCATATTGGATCAAACCAATTGCAGTGCAGATTATAAACCGAACATTACGATTTATAAGTTTGCCAAAGATGTACAGGTCAACGGCCCTGCGCAAGTTGAAGCCTTGATTAACCAGAATGCGGAAATATCAGAAAAAATGACGCTATGGGATCAGCATGGTTCAAAAATTGAGATGGGGCGGATGGTGATACTGCCGATGGGCAATACCATTTTGTATGTTCAGCCTGTGTATATGACTTCGACCAACACCCAAATTCCTGAATTAACCCGTATGATTGTTTCTATGGGTAATCAGGTAGTCTGGGATACTTCGTTATGGTCTGCTTTTGAAAAATTAAAACAGCTTTATGCAAAAACTGCCGCTGAGCGTGGTGGTACAGGAACAAATCCGAAAGTAAACTAACCGGTATATGCTAGAGACGTTGCTGTGCAACGTCTCTACAGGTTAGCTATGAATCAAACTTTTCTGAGCAGATTATCCAGCCAAGACACAGGCAGAATACGCTTAAGTGTGGCGAATAAGTAAGTGGGAAAGGTAACGTAATAACGTATTTTAGGGCGGTTGGCTTCCAGTGCGTGGATGACTTTTTCAGTCACCGCCTCAGCAGGTAAGGTAAACATCACCGCCGCGCCCTCTTTTTCCAAACGTTCTTCCATCGCCGTATAGGCGGCTTTATGCACACTGCGTTCAGCATCAATATGCTTTTTATACAACGCTAAACTGTTTTGTCTGAAATTGGTTAAAATCGGCCCCGGCTCTATCAGGGAAATATGAATATTCGTGCCATGCAGTTCCAAACGCAGTGTATCCGCCAAGCCTTCCAAGGCGAATTTACTGGCGTTATACGCACCGCGATAACGCATAGCGACCAAGCCCAGTACCGAACTGTTATAAATAATGCGTCCATGTCCCTGCTTACGCATCACAGGTAGCAGTAAATTGGTTAATTCATGCGTACCGAATAAATTGGTTTCAAATTGATAGCGCAATACATCACGGCTTAAATCTTCTACCGCGCCTGCCTGCCCGAATGCGCCATTATTAAACAGTGCGTCACAACGTCCATCTGTCAGCTCCAGCATTCGTGCAACTGCTTGCTGAATACTCTGACTGTCTGCTAAATCCAGTTGCAGACCGGTGAAGCCTTGTTGACTTAAACGCGCTGCGTCTTCTGATTTTCTTGCGGTTGCAATGACGTTATATCCTCTATTTTTTAACGCAACAGCGGCATCGTAACCAATGCCAGAGGAGCAACCTGTGATTAATATCGTTTTTGCTATTGTCATGAAGTGTTACTTTTGCAAGTCCTGCTCAGTAAAATTAAAGGTTTTTCCGCTGCTGCAATTGACTAAAAAATGCAACATCTCTTTCGTACTTTTAACATCCAATTCAGATGCTTCAACACGCTCACATTGATTAGAAGCCAATGCTTTTTGAGCGGCTGTTCTTCTAAAGCGTTCAATAGAGGCAAGTCTGTCCTGAAACGGTTTAACTATATCGGATAACTTGTCGGGTATGTAAGGCGGAATAGCGAATGCCGAATATTTTTGCGGTTCGCTTCTAATCAATGTTTGATTATTCTCACTTTCAGCTATCGCTTCTTTATTAATACTCGCCTGTCTTTCCTCGCGTTGTTTTTCGGTCATTTTTTGTTCTTCGAGCTTAGCTTGCTCTGTTTTTTGTTTCAATTCCTGCTGCCTTTTCTCTTCATCCAGATTAGTGGAACTGCCTGTTTCGATATTAAGCGTTGCATTGGAAAATCCCGGGCGACATGGGGTGGATTGATAATTCTTTTTACCCGCAGCATCAACACACTTATAGATGCTATTGGCTGCAAATACATAGGAAGAAACAAAACATCCCAAGATAATCAGTGTAAATCTCATTTTTCCTCCGAAGTGAAATAATTAGAGAATAATTATAAGCAATATCTTAATAGTAACACTAAGCGTAGCTTTGAAAGCACAAAAAAGCCAACGTACACTATAAAATAAATAACCTTGTTGAAATGGTATATCTTAGTGATTTTTAAATTAGAGACTAAAAAACGGTGAATGGTTATCTTTTTGTTTAAAATAGTCATTATCAAAATGCACTGACCTTTTAAATTTTATGATAAACCGACGTTTACTCACTCGCATTACCATAGCTTTGCTTATAGTGGGGAGCTTATCAGCACTGCTGGTTTACAGTGCGCGTCCTTTTTTAAAGTCGAAAATACTGGCTATTATTCAGCAGGAAACGGGCAGAAATGCCTCGCTTGCGAGTGTGCAATTCACCTTTCTACCCCTGTCTGTTCAGTTACAGGATTTTGCTGTTCAAGAAACCGATGGCAAGCCCTTTGCCCGTATTGATAGTGCTTATATGCAGGTAAACATCACCCAGTCTGTCGCGCAATCAGCAGTAGTGATTGATAACCTTACCTTAGTCAAACCTGTGGTACGCATTGCTAAACAACAAAATGGCGCGTTTAATTTTGACAGTTTATTTACTAAAAAAGCAGATAATCAACAAACCGCTGTTCCGCCTATTACTATTGCTCAGTTATCACTATCGGCGGGTAAATTAATCTGGGAAGATTCCGTTATCAAAGAGACTGTGCAGCCCATTAATCTGACCGCTGAAAATCTCAGTCTCTTCGCGGATAGACAATCAAAATTTACCTTACAGCTTGCACTGGAATCAGGTGGTCAAGCACAGTGGCAAGGTGACATAACGCTTAAGCCATTACAATCAAAAGGTCATATCACACTCAATAATATTAAGCTAGAACGCCTGTTAGCGGCGATTTTTCCAGAACCCATAGGTTTTAGTTTGACAGGGTATGAACTATTTGACGGTGATTATCAGCTCAGTTATGACAACCAGCATTTCACCTTAACTGCCGATAAAACCAAACTCGCTCTGCATGATTTTCAGTATGCCGAAAAAAATAAACATCCTCTTGTGGCAAAAGCCAGTGATTTTAGTGTTGAAACCGATATTAAAATAACCAATGCCGATGACAAATGGCTGTTTACAGGCAAACACTCTGCAATTAATTTACAGCATTTTGAATTTTCCCAAACCATACCGACCGAAAATCATATTCAAATAGCCAAACTGGATCACCAAGCCGAGTTTACAATCAGTTATGGGCAGAAAAACTGGCAATTTGTCCTCAATAACACCATCACTAATGCGCATACTGTCGAGCTGACTTATTTAACGACTGACATTAAAACGCCCATCCTCTCAGTAGCAAGCAATTTTGATATTACGACCGACAATAATCATGTGCAAGTGATAGCCAAACAAGGCAAACTGAACAGTCAGAATCTTCAATTAGTCGAAAAAAACCAGCCTAAACCGCTGATTGATATTCCCAGCTTAGCGGTCAATAATGCTGATTTTAATCTCAACAAGCAAAGTCTCGGCATTGACTCCATCGTAGCTGACAGCGCAGATTTTCGTACTTGGTTAAACCCAGATGGACAGTTCAATTATCAAACGCTGTTTACGAATACCAAAGCCAATGCCACAACCACTCAACCCGCTGTCGAAGTAAAAACGCCACCGTGGGCTATCAATATCAAGCACATCGGTCTCACCCGTTTTGCCACGACTTTTGAAGATAAATCACTCGGCAAACCCGTAATGATGACGCTGAAACCTGTCAATTTTAAACTGGATGGGTATAGCAATAAAGCAGGTGTAAAACTGCCTTTTCAGTTAGATGCAGGTGTCAATAACGCAGGAACAATCGAAATCAACGGCGATGCAACTCTTAATCCGTTTGTCAGTCATTTAGCGATTAATGCCAAAACCATCAACTTAGAGCCGTTTCAATCCTATCTGGAAAAAATCGCGCATTTGGACATTATTGAAGGTGAACTGAGCATGACAGGCAAATTGGCAATGGCAATGTCGGACACTAAACCGCTGGATCTTCTCTTTACGGGTGATAGCAACATCAATCAACTCATCACCCGCGACCAAAAACGCCATAAAGACTTCATCACTTGGAAAAATCTCTCCTTAAAAGGCGTAGCGGTGGATTTACAAAAAGACAGTTATACCGCTGACGCACTGATTATTGATAAACCCTATGCCAGAGTCATCATCAGAAAAGACAAAACCATCAACTTTTCCGACATTTTCATTGCTGCACCAGAACCCGATAATACACCCGTTAAAACCGTTGCCAACGTGCAGCAACCGTATTTTAAATTGAATAAAGTACAGGTGATTGATGGCTCATCTGACTTTTCTGACAACTCGTTGATTATGCCGTTTTCCGCGCAAGTCAAAAGCTTGGACGGTGGCGCGAGCGATATTTCCTCCGAGAAGAAGTCCATCATTAAAGTCTCGTTAAAAGGTAACGCCTACGATTTTTCTCCCGTTGATATTGACGGTTCTATCAGCCCTTATCTGGGTGATTATGATTTGAATTTGAATTTTAAAGGAATGCCCATGCCGTTAATATCGCCTTATATGGTGGAATTTGCGGGTTATAAAGTTGAAAAAGGCAAAATGTCACTGGGTTTAAAATACAAAGTGGTCAACGATGAATTGACTGCCAGCAACAGTATATTGATAGATCAATTTGAACTGGGTGAAAAAGTCGATAACCCCAATGCCGCCTCCTTACCGCTGGAATTAGCGGTAGCATTACTGAAAGATAGCGATGGTAAAATTAAAATTGACGTGCCTATTACGGGTAATTTGAATGCCCCGCAGTTTGATATTGGCGCGATTATCGCCGATGCCTTGGCAAACACCCTGAGCAAAGTTATCAGCTCCCCGTTTCGCGCCCTCGCCTCTCTCGCCGATAGTGATGAAGACCTAAGCACTATCACCTTCAGCGCGGGCAGTGCCGTATTGAATAAAACCCAATTTGTAAAATTGACCGCCTTAGCCAAGGAACTTAAAGAACATTCAGTGTTAGCGTTGAGCATCAAAGGCACTGCATTTGAAAAACAAGACTGGTCAGCCATGCGTGAAGCCGCACTCTATGACCAACTGAAAAAAATACGCGCCGAAGAAATCAACCGGCACAGCGACAAAAAAATTCTGGCGGAATATGTCGAACTATCGGATGCCGATTACAAACGCCTGCTTGCGCAACTGTTCATCGAAAAATTCCCCAAACTGGCGAAAAAATCATTATTCGGCACACCTGAACTGATTGATGCCAAATCAGGCGATTTTTACGAGGTTGCCAAACAACACCTGAGTACCTCACTCAGCCGTGAACAATCGCGTCTAAAAAAACTGGCGGTACTACGAGCGCGCGCCATTGCCAGTTATCTGGTACAGCAAGGCGTACCGAATGCACAACTTTTTATTCTCGATACCGCGATTGACCCCAAAAGAGACGACAACGAAATTGCCAGTTTATTATCATTGAAGTCAACACATTAAATTACTAACACCGTACCGTTCAACATTAACCCACCTATTGAGCAGGCAATAATAATGTTTAAAAAAACTCCATTCATCATACTCTTCTCACTGATTACTGTATTTCCTGCCCTTGCCGATGAAATGTCATTGCTTAATGAAGAAAAACTAGGTGATTTTAAAATGGGGCTGTCTGAAACCGATTTGAAAGAAAAAGTAGCCTGCCCGTTACAACTGGAAGAAGAGCAATTATGGGGCGCGGACGGTATGTATCATCAAGTCTGGAAGTACCCTGCCTGCGGACTGAGTTTCAGCATGAGTTCAGCACAAAAAGGCGGTAGTAAATCAGTGGATGGGATTACCGTCACCGCACCTAGCGTACTAAAAACAAAACGCGGCATTCACATTGGCAGCACTGAAAAAGCGGTGACTAAGGCTTATGGTCGCGATAAAAATACCGAAGACAGCGTACCAAAAGAAACGTTTGTTGCAGGTTCTCTGTACGGTGGTTTGATTTTTAACTTTAAAAATAATCGAGTCACTGAAATATTTCTTGGCGCGAGTGCTGAGTAATGAGTGCATTACCTGAAAACAATCAGCCGCCCTCCGTCAGTGTCAAAGAAGCATTTTTGTTTTGGTTGAAACTGGGCTTTATCAGCTTCGGAGGCCCTGCGGGACAGATTGCCATCATGCACCAAGAATTAGTCGAGCGGCGGCGGTGGATTTCTGAACGGCGATTTTTACACGCGTTTAATTACTGTATATTATTACCCGACCCTGAAGCGTAACACTTGGCGACATATTTGGGCTGGTTAATGCACTGCACCACAGGCGGCATTATTACTGGATTACTGTTTATCTTGTTAAGAGCCGAGTATATCTGCGTTTTGGTGTATCTGCGGTGCCAGCCTGCGGTGGTCGCTATCGTATTATTTGCCGTGGCTCTAAGGCGTTGAAATTTACGCCCCCGTTATCTGCGATTACGGCGGCTGTGGTCGGTGTAATCGTTAATTTAGCGGTATTTTTGCAGGGCATATTCTTTTCCCGCAGCGATGCTCAGGTGCGTTTGATGCAGTTGCCGCTTTAATTACGGTCTTGGCATCACTGGCATTAAATAGGTATTATCCTTGTAATTGCAGGATGTGGAGCCGCGGGATGGTTATTTTCTTTACTACTACTGGCATAACGTATTGGTGCAGTTAAAACTGCACCATTCGTTTTTTATTTTGAACCTACCGCAATGGCATCCTGCGGTGCATCACCCATATAGCGGTTAAATAGCATTGCGAGCATATCGACTTCATCTTGTTTCGGTCTGCTCCAGCCTTCCAAACCTAAATCAGCCAGCACTTGTCGCCCTTGGCTGTCCTGCCCCATATTCAACAATACTTCGGTGACTGCATTACCCACATCGGTACAGTGCGGCGCGGCACAAAATAAATGGAAGGCAAAACCCGTTTCGCTTTGGTCTATTTCGCGTAGCATATTGCGCGTTAAACTGGATAAGCCGCGATAGGTTTCTGTTGATAAAAACAGCATATCCGCCTGACCTTTCAGCAACATTTGCAGAGCCTTGATGTCGTGTCCGGAAAACTGGTAATCCCATTGTGTACTGCTGGATTCTTCCAATAAGAAACGACCTAATAGGTAGACGAAATTATCAGCCGTTGCGGTAATCACTTTACCACCCTGAAAATCGCTGATTTTTTGTCTTGTATCATCGGCGCGGACTAATAACGTGACTTCATCGGTTTGATTAATCGGATGTAATAAGGGACGGAACTGGTTTTCTATCAATAAGCGCGTGGCATCAAACGGCTTGGTAAACACAATGTCCATATCCTCGATTTTACTGCTCTGTTCGCTGATAGCACCATGAACTAATTCTAACTGTATGTCTCGCCCTGTATGGCGTTGCAAATAGGTATTAAAAAAATACCAGCCATTCATTTGGTGACTGTTTTGCGCGTGTACCCACAGTTTGAGTTTACCGTCATTGGCTCGCTGTTCTGATTGAATGTTTTTAACAGGTGCGGATTTTTCTACAGCCGCAGGCGAAACAGCGGCTGTTTGTTTCCCATCATCAAGAAAGCGCGTTAAACCTGTCATTTTAAACAATACACCAATCATACGATTCACATTGGTGATGCTGATGGTAATGTGTAGTTTTTGCCAATGCTCAAATAATTTGAGTATCTGCGCCAATCCCATCGAATTAACACGTTGTACCAAGGCGAAATCCAATTCTACGATGCTGTCGGCAGGCAACACATACAGCGTTTCCAGACCGGCAATGGCTTCGACATCAATCGTACCCATGAGAGTAAATTGTTGTACTGATTCGTGTGCTGAAGGGGGTGGTTGAATTTGTAACATAATAAATCGCTCCGTTTTTATTAGCTGTTGACGGTTTCGTGAACTTCGTTGTGATAAAGAAATTGAAAGCCATTTTCAGCTTCATCATCAAAAGGATTGTTTAAATCCAGAAAAGCACACACTTGAGTTTGTTTGTAAGGCAGTACGCGCAATTGTAAATAATCGGACATTCGCCAGATTAAATACAGTCCGCCACCGCCCACACCGGCATCTAAGCCACTGCCTTGGATGTGACGGGTCAGGCGATTAAGAAACACAGTCGGCGTGAGTGTTCCCCAGTTATCTATCAGAGAAATACCCAGCAGATGCTCTTGGATTGATAAGCTCAACCGCAATGTTTCGCCTGCACCCAAATCGCGTACTGTCCCTTTGGCATACAGTTGTCGCCCTTTACCGTCACGCGGAGCGGCATACAGCCCGTTTTCAATCAGCTCATCCAGCAATAAAACAACGGCATCTAAACGGTCTGGATTGGGTAGCGAAATATCTTGCAGCCATGATTCCACCTCGTTCAAGACAAAGGCTTTGTCATCACTGTGACTGAAAGAAAATTCGCGGTGGTGGGTTGGATGGGGCAGATAAGCAACCAAATCATCGTTAGTAATATGCTGATGTTGTTTTAACAGATTATTCCAGCCCAATTGCGCGTTAATCGCGTGATTGCGCGGCAGCATACGCCGTACACCCTGCTTTGACAGATCGGGGATTAAATCAGAAAACTGACCGTCCGCTAAAAAAACGATATTTTGCCGCATGATGTTCGGTGCAATGGAATTCGGTTCAGCACGATAAAAACAGTCCACTATGCGGAGTAAATCAAATTCGTGATGTTCTGTTTCAAGCATTTTGGTTTTCTTGTGATGGCGTTCAAAGTGTTCCACGAAAAAAATAGTCACGTCATCATCAAAATTACTGCGTCCGACATGGGACGCTAAACTTTCCAATAGACTGTCGCGTAGTGTTTCAGGATCGCTTTCAGCATGAATAGCGAGTAATTCTTCCAAGCGTTCATAACCGAAACATTCGCTCTCGGCGTTTTCTTCTTCAACTATGCCGTCGGTATAAAGAAATAAACGATCACCGACATCCATTTCAGTCTGGCATTGTTCATACACGATGCTTTCTTCTTTGCCCAGAGGCAGACCGCCGACTTCCAGCACATCCAGTGTTCCTGTAATAGAACGATACACATAGGCAAATTGATGTCCTGCATTGGCGTATGTCAGTTCACCTGTTTTAGTATCGAGACAGAGTGCAACCATCGTCATTAACAGTGATTGCCGTGCGGTATGTAAAATAGTATCGCTCAACCGCGCCAGAATTTTGTGCGGTTCTTTTTCTTTATCGGCTTCCAGCAGATTCACACCTGCTTTGGCGGCACTGACCATCGTACCTGCCGCGACACCGTGACCGCTGACATCACCGACCAGCATGATGACCCAGCGTTCATCTACCACATAATAATCATAAAAGTCGCCGCCGACTTCACTGGAGGTAATCAGTGTTGATAAACCGCGCACACCGGGAAGATTGATGCGTTCAGGGCGTAATAAGTTGCGTTGCAGGGTGGCGGCACTGGCGACTTCTTCTTTTAAACGCACACTCATTTGCTCCATTGTGTCAATCAATGAGTGCTGTGATTCCGATAACTGCAACATCATGTCGGCGATTTTAACAATAGCCATACCTTCGGCTGCACCGATAACAGGCAGGGCTTCAAAAGCCATTTCAGGATCATGGCTTAAAAAATCCAGCATGACCTGATCAATACGGTCATCGGCATTCACTATCAACGGCGCGACAAAAATATCGGGATTAATTTTCAGTAAGGTCACGAGGTCTTTATGAGCGAACAGTTCACGCGCATAAGCACGACTCATGATATTAAGATAATTACGACGGGTAATAATGCCGAAATATTGATTATCACTATTTATAACGGGAAATGCAGGTATATCAGCATGAGTTTGAAACAGCGTAAGTACATCTAAAACTTGGGTACTGAGCGGAATGGCTATGACCTGTAACATTAATTCGCGTACACAGGGTGCCGAAAATGCTAAAGAGCTTGAATGATGACTACTTTTTTGCGTCTCAATCATAAAATATTCAAATTAAGTTAGGTGCTAATTTAATAAAATAAATTATAACGGGGTAGTGTGACACTTTAATGAAAATAAAATGTCTTTATTAAGCATTGAATAAAAAACGGATGCTGAACCCCTTAACTTTTTTAAAATTAACTCAGGATGTATAATTTACCTAAGTTAATCCGCGCAACACTAAAGATATGATGATGCACAAAATACTGATAATTGATGATGATCCCGCTGTACGCGGTGCGTTCAGTTTAATACTGGAAGATGCGGGTTATAAGGTGCATGAAGCTGAGAGCGGTTTACAAGGCATCGAAATGGTCAAGGAAAATCGACCTGATTTGATTTTTCTCGACTTGCGAATGCCCGGTATTGATGGTGTTGAAACCCTACGACGGCTAAAACAAATAGATGACAGTCTTAATATTTACGTTGTAACTGCTTTTGCCAACGAGTATATGGATCAGCTTAAAGTGGCTCATGATGAAGGATTGCGTTTTCAAATAGCCAGTAAACCCTTATCATCGGCACAAATTAAACAAATTGTCAGTTCTGTTATTGCTAAGCCGAAAAAAAAGCATCACAAACTGATATTGACGTTATATGTCGTTTCGCTGAATGACGAATTCAACCGATTTATTGATCGGCTCAGTGCTGTCTTAACGGTCACCTACCAACCGGAAGAATGGAAGTTAGAGGTGATTGAAGTGTTGTATATGCCAGAAAAAGCTCTGGCGAATGAGATTTTTGCTACCCCTATGCTGGTACGCGAATTACCCGAACCCGTATTGCGCGTGTTGGGTGATTTATCAAAAATGCCTTCTATCATAGCGGCAATTACCTCTCAACACGACAATGGTTCAGATACTGTTGTGATGTGAATACGTCATAAATCGAGTCATTTACTATGCCTAAAGAAATTCACGACAACCTCCAGCTCATACTTGATGCTATCACTGATGGTGTCGTCATGGTAGATAGCTTAGGCAAAGTACTTTATAGCAATCAAAGTGCGGAACGTATCTTTGAACGCCAGCATTTAATCGGTAAGACACTGGGTGTTCCCATTAATCCCAGTGCCGGCACTCCGCAAGAAATTAATGTGGTTCGTCCCAGCGGTATCGGCTGGGCAGAATTACGCTCTGCTCCCATTATGTGGCACGGCACACAGGCTTATGTCATCGGTGTGCGTGACATCACTGAAAGCAAAATCACTGATAACCGTTTGCGGCAGGCAGCCGCTGTCTTTGAAAATACCCGTGATGGTGTCATGGTGGTCAACCCCCAGTTACGCATTACCCACATCAATACTGCATTTACCGATATTACGGGCTACACGGAAGCAGAAGCAATCGGTCAACGCGCCAGTTTATTGCGCTCAGGTCGTCATGACACCGATTTTTACCGTCAAATGTGGCAAAGCATTACTACGACGGGACATTGGCAAGGTGAAATCTGGAATCGGCGCAAAAACGGTGAAGTGTATCCAGAACTCCTGAGTATCAGTGCGGTGACTGATAAATCAGGTGAAATCAGTAACTATGTCGGCGTATTTGCCGATATTTCCAAGATCAAGGCATCGGAAGTACAACTCGATTTTCTGGCGCATCACGACCCGCTCACCCGCTTACCCAATCGCTTGTTATTGCTGTCGCGTTTAGAACACGCGCTCAAAATCGCACACCGTGAACAAAAAATGTTTGCCCTGCTGATGCTGGATTTAGATCGTTTTAAGGAAGTCAATGACAGTTTCGGACACTTAGCGGGCGATGAACTGCTGCAACAAATCGCCCAGCGTCTCAGCTCGCGTCTGCGCGGTGTCGATACCGTATGCCGATTAGGCGGAGATGAATTTACCATTCTACTGGAAGATATGTCGCAACCTGAAGATGCCGCATTAGTAGCCAATGACATCATCAATGTATTAAGCGAACCGTGGCAACTGTCGGAAAATATCGAAGTCCGCATTGGTGCGAGTGTCGGTATCAGCCTTTATCCCGATCACGGCGACGATCCTGAACAATTACTGCAACAAGCCGACAGTGCCTTATATCACGCCAAAGCCGAAGGGCGCGGGTGTTTTAAATACTTTTCTGTCGCCATTACGCAAGCGGCACGCATACGCATGGACATTGAAGTGCGGTTACGGCGTGGTATCAATGAAGGTGAACTGCGGGTGTTTTATCAACCGCAAGTCGATGTCAACACAGGGCGCATTGTCGGAGCAGAAGCTCTGGTGCGCTGGCAAGATCCGTTAAATGGACTGGTGTCGCCTGCTATTTTTATTGATCTGGCTGAAAAAACGGGACTGATTACCAGTCTCGGCAACTGGGTATTGAAAGAAGCCTGCTTGCAAGGGAAACGCTGGCTGGATGAAGGCTTGCCGCCACTGACTATCGCCGTCAATGTATCACCCCATCAATTCAGATACAGTCACATTGATGCGGTGGTACAGGAAATATTGGCTGAAACAGGCTTCCCAGCCCATCGACTGGAGCTGGAATTAACCGAAACCGCATTGATGCAGCGTGAAGGTGAGGCTATTTTAATCCTTACCCGACTGCATATTTTAGGTGTCACACTTGCTATTGATGATTTTGGTACGGGCTACTCTTCCCTGTCTTATTTAAAACTGTTTCCGTTGAATATCCTGAAAATTGATAAAAGTTTTATTGATGATATTTCCAATCAGCAAAGCGATAGAGAAATTACCGCCACTATTATCGCCATCGCCCACACCTTACAACTCAAAGTATTGGCTGAAGGTGTGGAAACTGTTGCGCAACTGCAATTTTTGCAGGAACAGGGCTGTGATTTATATCAGGGTTATTTAAGCAGTCCGCCTTTACCAGCGGCTGATTTTGAACAATTGTTTAGAAAGTCCATAGCTCATGATTGACACTACCAAGGCTTCAACGCATGAAGCTGTTGTTCAAACAACGGTAATGGTACGGGTTTGCCGATTAAATAGCCTTGAAAAACATCACACCCGCCACTGATTAAATAATCACGCTGCTGTTCGTTTTCCACGCCTTCTGCAACCACAATGAGTCCCAGACTGGTACCCAATGCCAGTATGGTGCGAATAATCGCCGCATCATTATTGTCAATTGCCAGATCACGCACAAACGACTGATCGATTTTCAGCTGCGATAAGGGCAAACGTTGTAAATAGGACAACGAAGAATAGCCCGTACCAAAATCATCCATTGAAAAACTGAGTCCAAGTCCGCGCAAAACGTGCATCGTGTCGATAATCTGTTCAACATTCACCAGAATAATACTTTCGGTAATTTCCAGCTTCAGACGCTGCGGATTAATGCCCGTTTTATCAATAATAGCCTTGACCTGATCGACAAAATTATCGCGATCGAATTGTTTGGCACTGACATTGACAGCTAACGTCAAATGCTCGGTTTCTGAATGTTCAGCCCACTTCGCCAATGTCATGCAACTTTCGCTCAGCGTCCATAAACCCAGCATTCCAATCAGACCCGATTCTTCGGCTAATGGAATAAACTCCGCTGGGGAAATACTGCCGCGCACGGGATGTGTCCAGCGCAGCAGCACTTCTGCACCCACCGCACAGCCCTGTTGATTCACTTGTACCTGATAATACAGACAAAATTGATTGTTCTGCATGGCTTGGCGCATATCGACTTCCAGCGATGCCCGTTGATTCAAGCGCAACTGCATATCGGGATCAAACACACACAATGTATTACGTCCCGCCTGCTTCGCCTGATACATTGCCATATCCGCCTGTTTCAGTATGTCATCACTGTTAACCTGTGTGCCTTGAAACAGCTTCATACCGATACTGGCACTGGAATGATGTTTAATAGGCAGCGAATAACCATTTTGATCAAAATGGTACAGCAGATAAGGCAAATTCAGCGAATCCAGAATTTTACTGCCAATGCGTTGCGCAAGTGCTATAGCCGCAGTCTCATGCTCAGATAAGCCTTCCAGCATAATGACAAACTCATCACCGCCAATCCGTGCCACCGTGTCCTGTTCGCGTACACAATGGGTAATACGCTTCCCGACTTCAACCAATAATTGATCGCCGATGTCATGCCCCTGTGTATCGTTCAGGGTTTTAAAGCGGTCAATATCCATAAACATCAACGCACCGTGATTGTGGTTGCGCTGACTGGCAAACAATGCCAGACGCAGACGCTCTACCAGTAAACGCCGATTCGGTAATTGCGTAAGTGCATCATAAAATGCCAGTTTGTGAATACGTTCTTCGTTCAGTTTACGCTCGGTAATATCAATAAAAATACCGACATAATGCGTTGTTGCGCCATTTTTATCATTGACGCGGGTAATGGTCAGCCATTCTGAATAACGATTACCGTCTTTACGGCAATTGCTGAGTTCACCTTGCCAATACCCCTGCGTGTTAATCTGCTCCCACATCAACTGATGTAAACCGTCATTATTCTGCTCTGAAATCTGCATTTGAGCAGGTATGCGACCTATCACCTCCTCAGCACCATAACCTGTCAATAGACTGAAGGCACTGTTGACACGAACAATTTCTTTATCCGCATTCGTAATAAAAATAGCCTGCTGACTACTTTCAAACACCGATGCAGCAAGCGTCAGCTCCGTTTCTGCCTGTTGTCGCTGTTGTTCCCGATCAAAATTGTCCAGCGCGAATGATATATCCGCCGACAAACCATTAATCAGCGTGATAATGTCGGTACTGAAATAATTGACCTCCCCAGAATACACCGTAATAGCACCGATAACTTTTCCCCCGCGAGTCAGCGGAAAAGCCGCAACTGAACAAATAGCGTCAGCGCGGGCAGCTTCATACCACATTGACGTATCTGGACTGGAAAAAAAATCATTCAAAATTTGTGCAGAGTTTTCGCATATCGCCCGTCCAAGCGGACCTCGACTTTCAGGGCGTGAAGGATCGGCAGATACTTTCAAATTCAGTAAATAAGGTGACTGCCAGTTGCTACTGGCGACCATAGTAATCCAGTTATCACTATTTACCACGCCTACAAAGACCAGTCGAAACGCTATTTTTTCCACCAGAATATTGCAAATACGATTCAGCAATGCCACCTCCTCGGTTTCACGCACTATCGCCGCTATGCTTTCTGTCCACGCTGCATACACATGATTCAAGCGATCCAATTGTTGCTCGGAATGCGTCAGGCTATCCAACATAGTATTGATATTGACAGCCAAATCACCGATTTCGTCATCACGTTGCACATCGGCACGCACGCCCCGATTACCCTCGGCAATGCTACGAGCAACGCCGATTAATTGCTGTAAGCGACGAACCATCCCTTTCGCCAATAACGTCGATATAGTCAGTACAATTAATACAGTAATGACAATAAACTCCAAACCGATTAATAGCACTGTATGCAAACTGGCTTGCGTGGCCTGCTGATTCAACTCCACTCTGACCCAGCCGATATGCCGATTATCAACAATAATAGGCGCGGCAACATCGATTATTTCGTTATTGGAAATCAACACCTGCGACATGGCGGGTTTAATTAATAGGCTTTGACTAATGCCATCCGTTACAAATAAACCGACTTCTTGTGACTGAGTGGATGCCAGCACCTGACCTTGCTCATTGACAATAAACGCACGATTCAAATTAGGCGTATTGCTATAACCTTGTAAAATTTCACTTAAGCCGACAATGTCATTCGCCAATACTCCAGAGCTGCTGCTATAAGCCAACCCATTAGCCAGTCCGTTAGCACGCTGAATACTGGCATCATCCAGAAAATTTTGCTGCTGTTTCAGCAATAAACCCGTTAATCCCAAGAGCATTGCAAACGACACGCACCCGAACGTCAACACCAGCTGCTGCTGTATAGAGCCGAATAATTTAAAAGGCAGATATTTACTCATTGCTCAAGAGGGCGGACGGTTTTATTAAAATTCTCTAAGAATGCTTTTACAGGTGCGTAAGTATCATTATCAGCAGGTTCAAAACGCGATACAGGTACCGTTGCCAACATTTTTTCACCTGCTTCAGTGTCTTGTAAGCTGAACAGTTGTTGAGAAAATTGCGCAACCACCTCACTGGGGACATCATTACGCACCACCCAGCCATTATTTAATAACGACTCGGTTTTCCACTTTACTTCCAATTGTGCCGCCTGCTCAGGATGTTCCGTATTGAATGCTTTCCAGGGAATAACCCAAGTGGCAGCGGCAGCGGCATGACCGAGCAGTACATTCATGATTGAAGATTCCTGCGAACCCACATAGCGATTTTCAATGTCGGTATTGATATTAATACCATGTGTATGCAGATACTGCTGCGTCATCATAGTTGCGGCTAACGCCGTTTTAGCGGGATAGGACACCACCTTGCCTTTTAAATCGCTCACCTGATGAATACCGCTGTCTTTACGCACCAGAATAATACCGCGAAAATCCTCATCGTCTGACATCTTGCCGAAAATTCGATACCCATAATCCAATGAACGAAGCGTTTGATAAGGATTAGGCATGGCGAAATCAAAATGCCCGCTATAAAGTTTTTTATCGAATTCTTCGTAATTACGCGAAGCTTCCAGTTTTAATTCCACATCGGGTAATTGCGCATCAATAAAATCAATAATGGGCGCATAAACCTCAAACAAACGTTTCGGATTATGTAACGGATGAATACCGACAATATAAAGTCTTTTATTAACAGGATTCTGCTTACTGAACGTAGGTTGATAATGAGATGAACGACCGTCTTGCAGTTGCTGCCATTGATTACAAATCCAGTCACCAATGTGCGATTGCGAAAACGCATTATTAGCGTCTGCCATGCTGGTTTGATAAAACAACAGCGCGCAAAGAAAAAAAACACTGCGTAACAAAGAGTGCATCATGGTAAAAAAATACCTTAAAGGATAATGACAATCAGTTTAAGCTGACTATTCTGGTTTGCCAATATTTACGTTTAAGGGTAGTGAATTCTAGCACGGTAAAATAAAGATGATAACCCTTGATTAGCTTGCACTGCATCGTGACTGACTGTCGATATGACTATATGAATAACGGTGTTATCTGTGACTGTATACCACAGACTTAAAATCTCCAAACACAGATAATGTATGCTGAATAATTGATGAGCGAGGTCACTGGTGAGACAGAAACATTGCTTTGCAGCGTCTCTACGGTCTTAAACCAACCATATCGAACCAGTGTTCAGACCTGACGTATTCATGCTACTGGCAGTCACCCCCGCTAATTCGACTACCGTATCGGTCATGCCGCCATCCTGAAAAATAAAGGTATTGCCTTCGGACACAAATGCCACCGTATTGTTATCGGTGATATTGGCTTGCAAATAATCCAGCACATTGGCTAAATTGCTTGCCGCCGTGATAGTCAGTGGAGTCGCATAGCTGTCTATATCATCAAAGCTGATAATACCGTTACTGATACAACGTCTGCATCAACGCCATTCGTATCAGCCGCAATCAGAATACCCGCTAAATCAACATGAAAAGCCGTGATACGCCGCGCTTGATTTTTCTAAGCTGCCTGTTCGGCAGTGAACGTCGGGATTGATGGTGTTGCTCATAATTTGACTTTCTAAGCTGCCTGTTCGGCAGTGAACTAGCAAGTAAACTTTTTGCACAATTCGATTATTTTCTAAGCTGCCTGTTCGGCAGTGAACTCCCGATGCGGTGCTGGAACAAACCGCCGACTTTTCTAAGCTGCCTGTTCGGCAGTGAACTCTTTTGCCGATGCTGTGATTTCTTCAGCTTTTTTCTAAGCTGCCTGTTCGGCAGTGAACTAGCCAAGGCAATTAAAGGGCGTGGTTTTCGTTTTCTAAGCTGCCTGTTCGGCAGTGAACGTATGACGTGCATTTATGCGTACCGCCTTTATTTTCTAAGCTGCCTGTTCGGCAGTGAACATTTTGTTGAAAAATTTTGTTTCGCCCAACAATTTCTAAGCTGCCTGTTCGGCAGTGAACAAGCAGTTGATTTGCTTGTCCTTGGATTTGTTTTTCTAAGCTGCCTGTTCGGCAGTGAACATGCGGCGGGTTTGCTCAATACGGCTGTATCTTTTCTAAGCTGCCTGTTCGGCAGTGAACCCAAGCCGTCGTATGGACTGATCAACTCATGCTTTCTAAGCTGCCTGTTCGGCAGTGAACCAAGCACGGAGCATGGGATGATGATTTTGGCTTTTCTAAGCTGCCTGTTCGGCAGTGAACGGTCGGTACTGGGTATCTCACGCTCATACAATTTTCTAAGCTGCCTGTTCGGCAGTGAACTTTATAATCTCTTCTAATTTCAGATTATTCATTTTCTAAGCTGCCTGTTCGGCAGTGAACACTAAGTCTTTGGAAGTCGCGTGACTGTCAATTTTCTAAGCTGCCTGTTCGGCAGTGAACCTTTAATCCATCGGCATACTGACGAGCATCATTTTCTAAGCTGCCTGTTCGGCAGTGAACGTCAGAAGTTATCAACAGGCACGGCAGTAGCTTTTCTAAGCTGCCTGTTCGGCAGTGAACACTATCGGATAGCCGTCAGGCATTTGCTTTTATTTCTAAGCTGCCTGTTCGGCAGTGAACGCCGACCGTCAGCGTCTGCAATAACTTGCTGTTTTCTAAGCTGCCTGTTCGGCAGTGAACAAGACGGCGGCTTGGTGGCTTTTGCAACGGGCTTTCTAAGCTGCCTGTTCGGCAGTGAACAGCACACCCGACGCATAACGACGGCCAGACATTTTCTAAGCTGCCTGTTCGGCAGTGAACTTTATAATCTCTTCTAATTTCAGATTATTCATTTTCTAAGCTGCCTGTTCGGCAGTGAACCTGAAAACACCGTCGTTGAAGTGTTGGTAGATTTTCTAAGCTGCCTGTTCGGCAGTGAACATTGATAAGATATTGCCTGTGTTGCCCGATGATTTCTAAGCTGCCTGTTCGGCAGTGAACATTAACGCATTGGCAGGTGATTCACACTGCATTTTCTAAGCTGCCTGTTCGGCAGTGAACTTAGATGCGTTATCGGCTACATTAAGTGAAATTTTCTAAGCTGCCTGTTCGGCAGTGAACACCCAGCACGATAGCCGAATCAATGACAGAGTTTTCTAAGCTGCCTGTTCGGCAGTGAACTAACAAGTGCCTTAGTTCAGCCTCATTTAGTATTTCTAAGCTGCCTGTTCGGCAGTGAACTCAACCTGTGCTTGATTTAATCGCCGTTAAGTTTTCTAAGCTGCCTGTTCGGCAGTGAACTCAACCTGTGCTTGATTTAATCGCCGTTAAGTTTTCTAAGCTGCCTGTTCGGCAGTGAACGAATAACGCCTTTTTGAATATCCTGACACAATTTTCTAAGCTGCCTGTTCGGCAGTGAACGTTGTCCCTTTCGCTAAAAAGTCGCGTCGTCTTTTCTAAGCTGCCTGTTCGGCAGTGAACCAAAAACAGAGCTGGACGGCGCGGCGAATGCGTTTCTAAGCTGCCTGTTCGGCAGTGAACATGGTGTCAATATCATGGAGGGTTTGGTGAATTTTCTAAGCTGCCTGTTCGGCAGTGAACTCAGTCGCGGGTAGCAACATACACGATACATGTTTCTAAGCTGCCTGTTCGGCAGTGAACGGCATGGTCGCTTGATGAATGGAAAGATAGCTTTTCTAAGCTGCCTGTTCGGCAGTGAACTTCAAGTGAAAAGGCTTTAAGTGGCAACGCATTTTCTAAGCTGCCTGTTCGGCAATGAACCGTGCTGAAGCCGCCAAGGTCTTAACCGTACTTTTCTAAGCTGCCTGTTCGGCAGTGAACATATTATGACACTTAACTATACTGGCAATGTTTTTCTAAGCTGCCTGTTCGGCAGTGAACCCTGTTATAGAGGTTTTTAGATGCTTCTTTGATTTCTAAGCTGCCTGTTCGGCAGTGAACATGTGAGCGGCATTGGTGATATTGCAAATGTTTTTCTAAGCTGCCTGTTCGGCAGTGAACTTGCTGATACCATCCGCACGGGAAACAGCTAATTTCTAAGCTGCCTGTTCGGCAGTGAACTAGCAAGGTGTCGTTGTGTTTCCAACTGCATATTTCTAAGCTGCCTGTTCGGCAGTGAACTTGTGTGCGGTATCGTCTGGTATACCGGGTACTTTCTAAGCTGCCTGTTCGGCAGTGAACCACCCGTTCTTATGGATTACGCGCCCGTGCCTTTTCTAAGCTGCCTGTTCGGCAGTGAACGAATCACTACGGGATAAAGTGACAGGTTTACAGTTTCTAAGCTGCCTGTTCGGCAGTGAACGGGCGGGGGCTGTATTAGCTTTGTATTCTGTATTTCTAAGCTGCCTGTTCGGCAGTGAACTATACCCGATGAAACAATTTACACATTATTCGTTTCTAAGCTGCCTGTTCGGCAGTGAACAACCCGACAAAAATAAAAACCGCTGGTTGGTCTTTCTAAGCTGCCTGTTCGGCAGTGAACGATGCCGACGTAGCTAAATACGGTTTAGCTGTTTTCTAAGCTGCCTGTTCGGCAGTGAACCACATTAGCCATTTTTTACCGCTCCTCTGTCTTTTCTAAGCTGCCTGTTCGGCAGTGAACACGGAAGACAGGCAGAAGCCCTCACCCTTTGCTTTCTAAGCTGCCTGTTCGGCAGTGAACCTCTATGTGAAGATGATTTACCGTTGTTTTCTTTTCTAAGCTGCCTGTTCGGCAGTGAACTCGGTAGCGAAACAGAAGATTGATGCTCTGTTTTTCTAAGCTGCCTGTTCGGCAGTGAACTCACAGATAAATGTACCAGTGTCATCAAATCTTTTCTAAGCTGCCTGTTCGGCAGTGAACCTCCATACTTTCGTCCACACAATGTCTATATCTTTCTAAGCTGCCTGTTCGGCAGTGAACACTTGGCGGCAAATAAAGCCAGTACCGTGTCATTTCTAAGCTGCCTGTTCGGCAGTGAACGATTATTTGATTATTTATGTGGATGTAGAAGATTTCTAAGCTGCCTGTTCGGCAGTGAACAAAGATTAAATTTATTAATTTCTGCACCTGAATTTCTAAGCTGCCTGTTCGGCAGTGAACCGCTTGGTGTTTTACACAACACCCCACCAGAATTTCTAAGCTGCCTGTTCGGCAGTGAACTGAGTGGTCTGCTGAAAAGGGAGGCTTTACACGTTTCTAAGCTGCCTGTTCGGCAGTGAACTGTGTTGTTAAATCCAAGCAATAACAACAAGTTTTCTAAGCTGCCTGTTCGGCAGTGAACCAACCGATGGCTTGGTATAAGTCAATGTTTGATTTCTAAGCTGCCTGTTCGGCAGTGAACATTGATGGCATTAAAACGATTTGCGCTCAATTTTTCTAAGCTGCCTGTTCGGCAGTGAACAAAGATTAAATTTATTAATTTCTGCACCTGAATTTCTAAGCTGCCTGTTCGGCAGTGAACGGTTGACTCGCAACGCGGCGGCATATTCAAGCTTTCTAAGCTGCCTGTTCGGCAGTGAACTCATTGCGTCAACGTCCGTAATTGTTTTTGCTTTTCTAAGCTGCCTGTTCGGCAGTGAACTCCTGAGGTGTACCAGCAGTCTTCTGGAGTATTTTCTAAGCTGCCTGTTCGGCAGTGAACCTAACAAACGCGACATAATTTTTAAAGAAATTTTTCTAAGCTGCCTGTTCGGCAGTGAACTATCCATCAATGATATTAAATCTATCATTGATGTTTCTAAGCTGCCTGTTCGGCAGTGAACGAAGAACCCCAACCGTGGTTATTTTGTGATAATTTCTAAGCTGCCTGTTCGGCAGTGAACTTATGACGTGTCGTTGACCTTGCCTTATGCGCTTTCTAAGCTGCCTGTTCGGCAGTGAACTGTATGATAATAAGATTGTCACATCCTACACTTTTCTAAGCTGCCTGTTCGGCAGTGAACTGCGCTCAAGTCATCGTTGATAATCGCTTGACTTTCTAAGCTGCCTGTTCGGCAGTGAACGGAGTAATAATTATGAAGCTGGCGATAGCGACTTTCTAAGCTGCCTGTTCGGCAGTGAACCAACAAAGCAATCATATTAGACCGCTTCTACTTTTCTAAGCTGCCTGTTCGGCAGTGAACTCAAACGCTGATAGTGGTCAAGATATTGCTATTTTCTAAGCTGCCTGTTCGGCAGTGAACCTCCGATGAAAACGCGGCGGTGACTTTTTCGCTTTCTAAGCTGCCTGTTCGGCAGTGAACTGAGTTCTTCGGCGGTGTAAATTCGTTGAGGCTTTCTAAGCTGCCTGTTCGGCAGTGAACCAGTAAAGATGTATTAGCGATGGTGTCTTTAATTTCTAAGCTGCCTGTTCGGCAGTGAACGCCAGTGCCGCTTTAAACTTCATTTCTTTAAATTTCTAAGCTGCCTGTTCGGCAGTGAACAACGCCCGACGGGTGGGAAGTGTAATGTTTTGTTTCTAAGCTGCCTGTTCGGCAGTGAACAATATCATTAAATGGCTACCACTGCCAAAGGCTTTCTAAGCTGCCTGTTCGGCAGTGAACATACCAATTTTCGCATGACAACGGTGAATCATTTTCTAAGCTGCCTGTTCGGCAGTGAACGACAGTATTTTTTACGCCTGAAATTCGCCAACTTTCTAAGCTGCCTGTTCGGCAGTGAACCGCGGCGTGGGCTTCATCAATTTCTTCTTGCATTTCTAAGCTGCCTGTTCGGCAGTGAACTAGAAATTCCTAAGGGTTTTCTGGTATCAGATTTTCTAAGCTGCCTGTTCGGCAGTGAACTCTTACCGACGACTTTTTCTTCCCACACAATCTTTCTAAGCTGCCTGTTCGGCAGTGAACTTAGCGACAATCTCATCAAACGACTGTTGAAATTTCTAAGCTGCCTGTTCGGCAGTGAACCGGGCTTTAGTGATGCTGTTGCTACCTATGGCTTTCTAAGCTGCCTGTTCGGCAGTGAACAAATTGAGATTTTATAATTTAAATTTTTTAGTTTTCTAAGCTGCCTGTTCGGCAGTGAACCCAGCCAAACCACAAGCGTGAACCTTTCTTACTTTCTAAGCTGCCTGTTCGGCAGTGAACGAGCTGTTCGACACAGGCAGTCGCAAGTTGATTTTCTAAGCTGCCTGTTCGGCAGTGAACGCGGCAATGGGCTGGAGCAGTCCAGCGGGGCATTTCTAAGCTGCCTGTTCGGCAGTGAACATTTGTATTCATTCCAAGTACCTTTTTTGATTTTTCTAAGCTGCCTGTTCGGCAGTGAACCGCGTCACTGTCATGCACCGTGCGCTGGAAAATTTCTAAGCTGCCTGTTCGGCAGTGAACTCGCCATTTTCGTACTTATCGGCAATTTCTTCTTTCTAAGCTGCCTGTTCGGCAGTGAACGTCGCTCAACTGATTACCCTATATTTTTCATATTTCTAAGCTGCCTGTTCGGCAGTGAACTGGTGGGCATGATGCCAGAAGTCGGTAGCAGTTTTCTAAGCTGCCTGTTCGGCAGTGAACTGTGCAGTGTTTGAAATCAATAACGACTAACTTTTCTAAGCTGCCTGTTCGGCAGTGAACTATATAAAAAAACCGCTAACAAATCACAATAATTTCTAAGCTGCCTGTTCGGCAGTGAACATTTTAGAACCATACACATCGGCTTACCGAACTTTCTAAGCTGCCTGTTCGGCAGTGAACAACCGTCTTCGGATTAGCCGCTGAACGCGGCTTTTCTAAGCTGCCTGTTCGGCAGTGAACAACCGTCTTCGGATTAGCCGCTGAACGCGGCTTTTCTAAGCTGCCTGTTCGGCAGTGAACTGATTTTATACGGCACGCCTTTAGTCTTTTGTTTTCTAAGCTGCCTGTTCGGCAGTGAACGAAGCCGAAAACGAAGACAGCCGCCCCCATTCTTTCTAAGCTGCCTGTTCGGCAGTGAACCGGGGTAGAGTGTTTTCGACACTTATCGACTTTTTCTAAGCTGCCTGTTCGGCAGTGAACTAAATTATTGATTAATTTTCCTGATTTTGTACTTTCTAAGCTGCCTGTTCGGCAGTGAACAACAGCAAGTTGCACAGCAAGAGGATTGCAGGTTTCTAAGCTGCCTGTTCGGCAGTGAACCGATTACAATAAAGGTTACGTTTGTCTTTATTTTTCTAAGCTGCCTGTTCGGCAGTGAACAAAATTTAGAATGCTACAAAAAAACAACTGGATTTCTAAGCTGCCTGTTCGGCAGTGAACGATAGTGCTAGTGATAAGCCCAGTTTTGAACATTTCTAAGCTGCCTGTTCGGCAGTGAACATATTTTTGCCGCATTTGCCGATTCATCTTACTTTCTAAGCTGCCTGTTCGGCAGTGAACAAAAGAACTACCAAGTCACTGATGTGTTTAAATTTCTAAGCTGCCTGTTCGGCAGTGAACGCGGGCAGGCGGCGGTATTAACCCACAACGATTTTCTAAGCTGCCTGTTCGGCAGTGAACGTTCGTCCGTGCCTAAATTATTGGTCTGGATATTTCTAAGCTGCCTGTTCGGCAGTGAACTTGTCATTTGGGCGAAAGGCGGTTCGTTTGATTTTCTAAGCTGCCTGTTCGGCAGTGAACTCAGAAGATTGTTTACGACTGCACAGGTGAATTTTCTAAGCTGCCTGTTCGGCAGTGAACAGGCGGAGTGATTAACGACTAATTCTTTGCTGTTTCTAAGCTGCCTGTTCGGCAGTGAACCAAAGCACATTGAACGCTACATCAATCTAGGTTTTCTAAGCTGCCTGTTCGGCAGTGAACATTGAAATTAATTGGTCAGGTGAAAATTTTAATTTCTAAGCTGCCTGTTCGGCAGTGAACCTTCGCCTATCGGGGTTATATCCGTTTCATACTTTCTAAGCTGCCTGTTCGGCAGTGAACACCAACACGGTTTAATGTTCGTAAACTCGCAATTTCTAAGCTGCCTGTTCGGCAGTGAACGAAAACAGGCAGATTTACTATTATCTGTGGGTTTTCTAAGCTGCCTGTTCGGCAGTGAACCTGGGCTTCTTTGTGCTTATGCCTTTATTGCTTTTCTAAGCTGCCTGTTCGGCAGTGAACTCTGTCCGTAACGCTGGCTTATGTTTTGATGATTTCTAAGCTGCCTGTTCGGCAGTGAACGGTTTAACTGCTGTTGATGTACTGATTAAGTTTTTCTAAGCTGCCTGTTCGGCAGTGAACTATTAGTTGCTGACATTGAAACGGACATAAATTTTCTAAGCTGCCTGTTCGGCAGTGAACCCCCACAGCCGTTAACCAGTCATTATATTTAGTTTCTAAGCTGCCTGTTCGGCAGTGAACGTGCAGGAGCAATTGTCGCTAGTAGCCCATTTTTTCTAAGCTGCCTGTTCGGCAGTGAACCCCTTGTATCGTTAGCGGTTTCCCGTGCGGACTTTCTAAGCTGCCTGTTCGGCAGTGAACACTGACTGTCATATAAAGTATGGGTACAGGATTTTCTAAGCTGCCTGTTCGGCAGTGAACGAGTCATTGAACGAAAAAGTGGCAGGTCTACATTTCTAAGCTGCCTGTTCGGCAGTGAACTAAATATGGGATTCCACAAAACGTTTTCCAGCTTTCTAAGCTGCCTGTTCGGCAGTGAACGTGAAGGCAATTCAAGCCAAGCTGGCGTTATTTTTCTAAGCTGCCTGTTCGGCAGTGAACCCGTTTCTACAATTAAAACATTAAGCGGTATATTTCTAAGCTGCCTGTTCGGCAGTGAACGTTTCGGCTTGTATCTTTGCTAGTTCAATTTCTTTCTAAGCTGCCTGTTCGGCAGTGAACATTTGTTGAGTTTGATTTGCGGCGAACGTGTATTTCTAAGCTGCCTGTTCGGCAGTGAACCCAGCTCAAAGCGTTCAACGCCGTTTTGTTTATTTCTAAGCTGCCTGTTCGGCAGTGAACACCTGAAAAAATCACCAAAGGCGTTTTCACTATTTCTAAGCTGCCTGTTCGGCAGTGAACCAATACGGCATTCGCCTTTTATATCTAATATATTTCTAAGCTGCCTGTTCGGCAGTGAACATAAGTGATGTATTTTTTTTCGTATAGTTTTTGTTTCTAAGCTGCCTGTTCGGCAGTGAACTATCAGTAAACTTATCAGTGGAAGCGCGGATGTTTCTAAGCTGCCTGTTCGGCAGTGAACAGTGGGGCGTTTACTATCGCCCTTGTTTCCTTTTTCTAAGCTGCCTGTTCGGCAGTGAACCCAGCACTTGTGTTGTAACGCCTGTTTCAATATTTCTAAGCTGCCTGTTCGGCAGTGAACCTTCCTCGTCTGACATTTCACGAATGTAGGCATTTCTAAGCTGCCTGTTCGGCAGTGAACTACCGCTTCAATATAATCAGGGTTGTTGTATATTTCTAAGCTGCCTGTTCGGCAGTGAACAAGTTCGTACGGCTTGGCGGTATTCACCAGTGTTTCTAAGCTGCCTGTTCGGCAGTGAACGGTTGTTATCGGTATTGCATACTGTGCTTCATTTTCTAAGCTGCCTGTTCGGCAGTGAACTGCGCCTTGGATTTCTGGGTTAATTTTAACATTTTCTAAGCTGCCTGTTCGGCAGTGAACCGTTAGTCGGGCTAATCGGTGCGGTTGTTATCTTTCTAAGCTGCCTGTTCGGCAGTGAACGCTGGTGTACTGGTGGAAACCAATTATTGTTTTTTCTAAGCTGCCTGTTCGGCAGTGAACGTCTAACTCTATTTTGCGTTTCACGGCTATGCTTTCTAAGCTGCCTGTTCGGCAGTGAACATTTTCCTGCGGGGATGATTCATGTTTTTAGCTTTCTAAGCTGCCTGTTCGGCAGTGAACAAGTATTTCCAGAATCAGTCGGACAGTACACATTTCTAAGCTGCCTGTTCGGCAGTGAACTGCAACTTTTTTGCGTAACGCCTTTTTCGGTCTTTCTAAGCTGCCTGTTCGGCAGTGAACTAATACCGCACCCGAACGAGCCAGAAGCTAAATTTCTAAGCTGCCTGTTCGGCAGTGAACTGAAGTCGAATCGTTAAAAAAACAATTAGCTTTTTCTAAGCTGCCTGTTCGGCAGTGAACGAAGTGCCAACGTTCACAATGAGCGTTTATGCTTTCTAAGCTGCCTGTTCGGCAGTGAACGCGGCTTTGATTATACGGCCTTACAGTGTGTCTTTCTAAGCTGCCTGTTCGGCAGTGAACACTAATTAACACTTCAATCATCTCATCAACACTTTCTAAGCTGCCTGTTCGGCAGTGAACTACAACTTTTTTGCGTAACGCCTTTTTCGGTCTTTCTAAGCTGCCTGTTCGGCAGTGAACGCACTTGGCGCGGAATTATTCATGCGGCTGGTTTTCTAAGCTGCCTGTTCGGCAGTGAACAGCCCGTTTAGCCGCCGTGATTATGTCCTCAATTTCTAAGCTGCCTGTTCGGCAGTGAACACCTGACGCTTAACGCTAGCCGCGCGTAACTCTTTCTAAGCTGCCTGTTCGGCAGTGAACAAGGGGATAATATGAGAGTAATAGAATTTAGATTTCTAAGCTGCCTGTTCGGCAGTGAACTGAGCATCAACCCACTCGCCGACAAATTGAAATTTCTAAGCTGCCTGTTCGGCAGTGAACACCATAAACCGCGCGGGGCTGGTCGTTTTGATTTTCTAAGCTGCCTGTTCGGCAGTGAACAATACGACTCTTTAAAGCATGAGCCACTAATCTTTCTAAGCTGCCTGTTCGGCAGTGAACGTGCGTCTCCAGACCTTAACTTTTTCTTTGGTTTTCTAAGCTGCCTGTTCGGCAGTGAACAATAGAATTTAGAGGTAGCGACGGTAACGACTTTTCTAAGCTGCCTGTTCGGCAGTGAACCGTAGCATGGAAGCGAGAGGACGAAGCATCTATTTCTAAGCTGCCTGTTCGGCAGTGAACGGAACTATGCAAACGTGGCTTGTGCGCTTGCTTTTCTAAGCTGCCTGTTCGGCAGTGAACTTTACGGTTTCACACTCTAAGCATAGTTTTGTTTTCTAAGCTGCCTGTTCGGCAGTGAACCGCACTGTGCCAAAAAATGAGCGAGTCGCAAATTTCTAAGCTGCCTGTTCGGCAGTGAACTATCGTTGTCGCAGTTTTATGACCAACAACTATTTCTAAGCTGCCTGTTCGGCAGTGAACCATTTGTTGCTGACGTAATTTTAGAAGCCCAATTTCTAAGCTGCCTGTTCGGCAGTGAACAACAGCATTTCGGCTATTTTTCGCGGTTATCTTTTCTAAGCTGCCTGTTCGGCAGTGAACAATGATTTGAGTGACCGCAGTGGCGTTAAAACTTTCTAAGCTGCCTGTTCGGCAGTGAACTCCCAATTAAAAACCAACTGACTGGAAATAAATTTCTAAGCTGCCTGTTCGGCAGTGAACGCTATAAACTTTGTCGCATCACCATCAAATAGATTTCTAAGCTGCCTGTTCGGCAGTGAACATGTTGTTAAATTGGCGTGTGCTGGCAAATTATTTCTAAGCTGCCTGTTCGGCAGTGAACAAGTTTTGTGACGGTGCGAAAATCTGATTAAATTTCTAAGCTGCCTGTTCGGCAGTGAACCCTGCTGAATAAACTTTGATAATACCCTTGAATTTCTAAGCTGCCTGTTCGGCAGTGAACGCTATAACCCGAATGCTTATAATGGTGAATATTTTCTAAGCTGCCTGTTCGGCAGTGAACACCAGCGATAGCCGCTGTCCATGCCAGTTTATTTTCTAAGCTGCCTGTTCGGCAGTGAACTGACTTATCCAAAGGAGAAGTGTAACCCCATGTTTCTAAGCTGCCTGTTCGGCAGTGAACTCTCAGACCTACAAACAGACGGTACTACTACATTTCTAAGCTGCCTGTTCGGCAGTGAACAAGAAACCGTTACTGATAAAGGCTAATAGCGACTTTCTAAGCTGCCTGTTCGGCAGTGAACAAGATAGCACAACGCTTTCTTCATTTTCGTTATTTCTAAGCTGCCTGTTCGGCAGTGAACGCCTAGTTAAAACACCGCTGGTGATTTTTTCATTTCTAAGCTGCCTGTTCGGCAGTGAACCAATCTTTGCTTGTGTCGTTGTATCGGTAACGGTTTCTAAGCTGCCTGTTCGGCAGTGAACAAAACAAAAAAGCCGCATTATCTGATAATAGCTTTCTAAGCTGCCTGTTCGGCAGTGAACTTATATCTTTTTCTTTGTCCCAAACCCATAACTTTCTAAGCTGCCTGTTCGGCAGTGAACAAACTATTATTTCAAGTCAGAGTTAAAGATAATTTCTAAGCTGCCTGTTCGGCAGTGAACTTAGTAATGGTTGCCGCATCCGCTTTATCGGTATTTCTAAGCTGCCTGTTCGGCAGTGAACTCATGCAGTTATATCTGTCATCGTCAGTCGTTTTTCTAAGCTGCCTGTTCGGCAGTGAACTGACCATTGACGGCTGTTTATTCGTTCTGTTTTTTCTAAGCTGCCTGTTCGGCAGTGAACATTTATTTACGGCTTTTTTTATATTCTGTACTTTTCTAAGCTGCCTGTTCGGCAGTGAACTGTGCGCTAAATCGAAAAAATTTAAACGCATCAATAGTTTAAGCGGTTTTTCTCGTTTTGACCAATGAAAAAACCGCTCAAACTAACTTGTTGATTTTATTGTTTATTTTTAAAGAGCAAAAAATAAAGGTCAATAGTAGGTTAAAACACTGGGACGGTGCTTTTTTTACTTAGACCATAACAGTTAAAACTTTTCTCTCTGGTTTCTATTTGTTCAATATAACCGATAAATAATGGGAAACGCTTACCAGAACTGCTGCTTTTGACATAAACGAAGGGCGCATCGGTCTGTTTTTCTTGACGCGTGGCAAAATGTTTCGTGGCTTCGTCAACGCTGATTTTTAGCCGTTTACTTCTACGTTTACTTAGCTGTTCATTGTTGCTTTTTGTTTGAATGCGAAAATAACTGCCGTATTCTTTGACTGTTTTAGGCACTGCCCGAATGTGGGTTAAATGCACATAATCGCTGAGCGTATTAAGCCAATGCGGGGCGTTAAATTGTTCCAGCTGTTCTTGTGTCGGGGCAAACAGGCGCAATTGATGCCCTAGGTGATGCCTTTTTACGTTTCGACTGGGAAAAGAAACGCCTAACGATACGGTGTCGTTTTCATCTTTGATGGTCACTAAGCCAAGATGCAGCTGTTGATAGACTTTTTCCCACAAAAAATGCCATTCAATTTCAGAATGTGGCAATAGGGTGATTTCTACATAGTAGTTCATGGCTAATCCTTGGAGCTTTCGCCAAATACGCCGCCGCGTACTATAGCTGACGCACTATAAATTGATTTAATGGTTATAAAGCCAATAAACTCACAATGTGAAAAAATCTGCCTTTTCTTTGAGGGTTTGATACGCTGCCCCTAAATAAGTGGCATTTTCTAATGCTGCCTGTACGGCAGTGAACAATAAATTAGTGACCGCGCCATAAGATTCTATTTTCTAAGCTGCCTGTGCGGCAGTGAACTGGGTAATTAAAAACAGGGAATGGTGGCTTCTTTACTTAATCCAAATAAATCAAATTTTCCTGTTTTTTGTTGAGATTTTAATTCACCAAATTCAATATATCGCCGATACTTCTGATTATTTGATGTGCTTTCTAGTTCAAAATACGCATTATCAATCCCTTGCTGAAACATTTTAGCTTTATATTGTTTAATTTCTTCTTGCGATATTGAACCTCGCTTAATTAATCGCCTTAATTTTGCTTCGGTCATATTCGTTTGTTTACGCGAAATTGTTCTATAACTCACATTATCAGGAATTGTTTTTATACTACTTATATCACAATAACCAACTAATCCACCTAACCAGTTTGTATTTTGTAATTCTGTCAGTTTTTTTTCAGAGCCATGAATGCGTATCACATCACCTAGCATAATTTTATACTTAGGAAAACTAACCCCTATTTCAGTCGATTTTAAAGCATATAATGCTTTGTGCAATTTGCTATAAACTTTATTTAAGAGTACGTTTTCACGCATTTCAGCATCGGGTTTAATTTTAATGTCAATGTAACAGTCCATTAGTTATTCCTTTGTCTTGTATCAATTTCAGCAGAAACATAAGCCAAACCTTTTTTACCTAAATAAAAACTAGATACTCCAGCATTTTCAATCATTGTCTTAATTTCTTTGGCTTTGTCTTTGTCTATATCAATGTCGATTTCTAACTGACCGCTGGCTTTAGTCATAAAATAGCTTACTTCACCCACGCCTTTTACACGCTCTTTGCGAATATAGGGATTACCAAAAATTAATTTACCTGAACCTGTTGTAAAACGTTTCATAAAATCCTTTTTTGTAAATCCGCGCTTTGAAATACCGCTAATGCCACCTGCTTTAGTTTTCGCGCTATCAATATCTGCAAATCGCTCTTTGAGACGCTCCAATTGCAAATATAAACTTGAACAATAAAACATAATCGGTTTTATATTTCCTTTGCCATCTAAATATTCCGTATCAGGAAAATGTTTATTTAAAATAGCTTTAGCCGCTGCTACTTTGCCATCATTAGCAATAGGTTTTTCTTTGTCTAAAACTTCCAGTTTTTCAATAATACTGATAGGATTCAGTGCTATCGTTTTAGTAACACGGTTTTTTTCAATAATAAAGTCACACACTTCCTCAAAATCTAACGCCAGAACACCCCAAAATTCAGGCGAATAATCGGATAAAAAAAGTGGGTCTTGCACTTTGATGATTCCCGAAAATGAATTCTGGTCGGTATTACCTAACATATTCCGAATATAAGTCACTTCGTTGTCGTTAATGCGGGTCGGCTTATCTTTAAATGTAATCAGCGATTCAAGGTCGGCAAAATAATAAGGCGTTTGATTTCTGGCTTGATACAATTTGCGCTGGTCGCCTATTAAACGATTTAAAATTCCCATCACCGTATCATGCGTTATTTCTCGCTTGATAAAGTTTTTAGCGTCTTTCAAATTCGTCATTGAGGCAATAAAATTACGTCCTTTTTTGGGCAAGGCTTCGTTATTGCTGCCATCGAGAAAGGAATTTCGCCAGCTGGATTCATAATCAATGATGATTTTCATAACCGCTCTCTATTTTGCGGAAAAATAAGTGGCGTAATCGGATTCTGGTTGCGGAGAAATATTGCCTTCATCACGTTTAATGCGCATCATTTTTGAACTGTCGTTATAGTCCACCAGTATTTCATCAACATACATATAGGATTTTGCTTGGCGGATGGATAACTCGCTAATCATGCCTAGCGTGTATTCCACTAAGGCTTGAATGGCATCATTGTTTAATAAAATGCCCGCTTCGCCTTCTTCAAAAATAGTGCCTTTGCGCACATAGTTAGGGTGGAAAGTGGCTTGAGGATTTAAATTCGGGTTAAGTGATTGGATAAAGACTTGGACTGCTGTTGCAATTTCTTCGCCTTGCCCTTCTTTAATGACCATTGCCGCACGGTCAAACTTTTTATCTAAGGAAATAAATTGCAATTGTTCGATGCTGATTGAGCCGTAAGAGTGGTATTTGGTATCGCCAAAGGTGGTTTTTGAAAAGAACGAGGAACTATCGCGTTCACCTGCTTGACCAAATTGTTCAAAGTTTCCATTGCCTAATTCATCGACAAAATCTTCCATTAATAACGGGCTGGTGCGTTTGCATTGACTGGACGGCACAACATAACCACGAACAAGCCCAGTGATAGATGCCAAAACCTGTTGCAAGTTTTTATCACCCGCATAATGCAGGTCAAAGGCTTGGTCTCTGAAAAGATGATGGCGAATACAGTTTTGGCTGATGTAAAGCGGTGTTTTTTTGAAATCAATATCCGTGGCTTCTTTTTTATATTTATAGCCTGTGCCTTCTTTTTCCTTGCCCGTTAAATTGGTATAACCACGCAATTTTGGCAGCGTATGATTATCAACCGTTTTACCACCATCCCCTGTTAAGGTTGTCGGGCCATTCCAGTTCACTACGCCATGACCGAGTGCTGTGATTTTGAAATCAACGCTTTTAATGCCTGTTACTTTCACTATGTTTTGCATTTTTTCTCCGAGTTTCGGGTTAATTTAGGATAAGAAATTTGGATTATACTTAGTCACACATAAAAAACAACCTTTGTATTTGAATTTGTCATAAAACACTTAACTTATCGAACCATAAAAATTAGAATACAAGACTCTACCGCACAGGTAGCTTAGAAATTTGTATTTGATTTTGTTTATTCACTGCCGAACAGGCAGCTTAAAAAGAACAGATGGCTTTATTCTTCAAGTTCCAGCCTATTTCGTGCAATAGCCCCAATAGGCTGATTGATACCTACTGCATAATAAACTGCGTAAGAATGCGGCGGTACGCTACCGACTTTTTCCAAATCAGTCGCTGTATAGCTTAGATAAATGGGTGTTTCCAATTCCCGCGATTTATTCAAATAAATTTTATTCTTATACCTTGTTGTGCTGGTAACACCGTATTTTTCAGCATCTTTAACGTTATGATGTTTTTGAACCATAAAATCCAATAAATCCTTCTCATTATCGGCATAACCTAGAATAGCTTCGACTGGATAAGTTAAATTAGCTTTGTTTGCTTCGTCTAAATCCGTTTCTGAATAAGCATATTCATTTGGAAATTCTTCTTTACCATTACCCATATTCCAAACTGCCATTTGCACAAATCGATTATCCCCACGCAAAGATTGTTTTTTAATTTTTACTTTTCCATCTTTTTGTTGTTTTTTATTTGGCAATGACACAGGATCAAACACATTTCTATTAATAACCTCGATGCTTTTCTTTAAGGATTTTTTTAAATCATCCTCAATCGCTGCACGGTGAGTTTTATTGTCATAAAAACGTTGATATAACCGATACAGTTGATTAATAGTAACGGGGGTTTCTTCTATTGATTCACTTTTTAAAAATTCATACCATGCTTTAGCACTTTGTAAGCAATGAAGAGAATTTAAAAAACGCGCGCATTTTCCTGTTTGCTTGCCATTAGCTAAGGTTTCAGGAATGGCAGTAATGTATAAATTAAGTTCGCTATTTTTACCGAATCGGTCTAAGCGTCCTAGCCGTTGTAGCCAGTTTTCGGCATGAGTAAATTCCGTAATCATCTTATTGCAACTGATATTAAGCGAGGCTTGGACAATTGGACCACTGCGTAACAAATCATATTGATGATTACCTGATTCTTTGAAGCACTCAAACACCTTATCAAACAAATCTTGTTTGTCTGATTTTTTAAACTTGCCATGAAACAAAATGGCTTTTTCATCGGCTTGATTATCTATAAAACTTTGCTGCGCGGTGATTGCTGTATTGCTAATAATAAAGGTGTTTTCTGGCTGATTTATTTCATAAAGTGGATTAGTTTTATCCTGTTTGGCTTCGTCAAAAGAAGTGAATTTAATTTGATATTGGCTTTGATTAAAACTTTCAATGCCAATAATATCTTGCGAATTAAGCCCTAATAACTCTTCTACAAAATAATAATTGGGCGTGGCTGAAACCAATAACGCTTTGGAATTTTTTTGTAATTTTTTGCATTCGACCAATTCAGCAAACAATAAATTGAAAGCGGGCATATTGATATATTCGTGGTATTCATCAAACACCACATGAGCATTCATATATGCAACCAAGCTAGTAACGCTACGATGCGTGATAATCGCATTAGTAATTTGGTCTATGGTGGTGATGACAATATCACCTGAAAACTCCTGTCCTTCTGGCGTGTCTTCTGCTTTATTACCAAATTGAGCAATTTGTTTAAATTCACCTGTGTTAATTTCAATTTTGGCATTGGGTAGATAATTTGGTGTAGTTAAATCATGAAATAAACCTTGGCATACTTGTACACGCGGACAAACCCAGATAATTTTTTTAACGCTGGTTTTAGCCGCCCACTCCAAAGCAATTTTTGTTTTACCACACCCTGCTGCGCCATTAAGTACACCCACATTAACTTCCTCTTCTGCTAAGGCTGTTGCAGCTTTGGCTTGTTGTTGGTTACGTTCACTATCAGGATATTTTTTCTCAAAGCCATCAAGACAATCTTGAATAGCGCGACTTAAGCCACTTTCTTTTATGAATGCGCTCTCAATGAGATTATCCAAGGTTTTTTCTTCGAGATGTCGTGCTAATTCTTCGCTACTGAGTGAAGATATAAGTCTATCTGCTGTAATAACGGTAGTTCTGGCAAGATTGTTTTTGGCGTTTTCTTTAATATTTTCAAAATAATCTTTAATATTGTCATTACTCGATGAATAGCGTTTATAACTTGGTAGAGGGCTATTGCCAAGGTCATAAACTCGATCATCATCGATTTTTTTCAAAAATCCTTCAATTAATAAGTAATTCTCCTCAAAATAGTTATTTGAAAGCGTATTAATACATTTTACAATCTGTTTAACAGATTGGAATATTGTAGAAAAATCAGAATCACCTAGATTACTTTTTAATTTTTTATAAATATCTTCAATATTTTTTAAATCTATTTTTCGAATCGGCTTAGCGTGATGCCAATAAAGCGCGTGTTTAATACTATCTTTATTGCGTTTATTGATTTTGTTATAGGATTCATCATTGAGTAAATGGTAAAGCAATAAAGAAATTTCGTTATGCCTTGGATGGGTTTCAAATGAAAATTTACCTGTAGTTTTTTCAATATGCTGCCCTTCATCAGGTATATCAGACTGTTTTTTCTTTTTAAATTCATCTGAAATCCATTGTTGAAATGCAGGATCAATTTTCCCTATATCATGTAAACAACCCGCCACAAAAACAGCTTGCGCTAATTTATCGCCCTCATCATCTAATTGAAATTTCTGAATAATTCGATAAGCGGTATAACCCACTGCAAATAAATGTTGGTCTAGCGGTTGCTTCTTGGTGTTTGCATAATAATTTTCAATATTCACGTCTATTTCATCCATTTTAAGTACATCTATTTGATTGGTGTAGTTGACAGGGACAATCCCCTGCGGATTAAAGCTATTTTTATTGCCCACTACCCATACTAAATCACTGCGGCTGCGGCTTCGTATCCAGTGACAGGCGACGGCGGTATTTTTGCTGGCGGTTTTGCGCAATAATTTTTTAACTGCGTCTAAACCATCTTCGGTGATGACGGTTTGCCATGTGCGGCTGCCGATGCGGTTGGCGAAGGCATCTAATACGCGGCGGGTGCGGTCTAGGGCTTTTTTTTCGCATTCTGAAACAAAGGTGACCATCATAGCGATTTACCGTCTAAGCTCAGGGCTTTTACGGTGTCGAACATAAAATCCAGTGCTTTGTGTTTGGTGAAATTTTGCAGGCATTGCTGGCGAAATTCCTGCTCGGTGGCGTTTTCTTTGGCGCAGATGAATGCCCACGGCAGGATGAGGGTGTCTTTGATTAAGTCGGCGATGTCGAATACTAACGCGCCGCGTCGGGTTTTGCCGTGCATGACGGCGAAACCGTGTGGAATACCCAGTACCCATAAGGTGGTAGCGGCAAGTCCGTAGGCGAGGTAGTTGCCGTGATTTAAAAAGGCGTTGGCGGTATCTTGGCTGCCGTAATCACGGACAAAATCTTTCTGTTTGGTGCGGGTTGAGGCGATTCTGTAGAGGCTTTTGGTGAGTTGCGCTTCCAGCAGTAATAAATTGGTGACGTTTGCGCAGTGTTCTATTTTTGCAGCAAACTGGGCTAAGGCGTGATCAATGTCGTTATTATCAAGCGAGAAGCCTTCTGCTTGCAGGTCTTTGTCTTTTGTCCAGATGCGTTTTAAGTAGTCAATGCGGTGGAGTTGCACTTTTTTGGCGATTTGCAGGCGTTTGGCTTCATCAAACCAGAAGGCTAACCAGCCTTGTACATACTCTGTCGGTCGGTATTCGCTTTGCGGGGTCAGCCATTCGACTTCATTGGCGACTAATAATGGCGTGCCGCCGCCACCGCTAAAGCCGATTAATACGCCCGCTGAGGCGAGCATTCTGACTGCCGCCTGAGTGATTGAGGTGCCAGTACCGAGCAGAATGACGGTGGTGTTGGCAATGGGGATATTCCAGTATTGTTTTTCGTCTTTCGCGCCTGTCAGGTACAGCACTCTGCCGTCTTTCTGCATGACTCGGCATTTTTCCAAGTAATAAATGTTGGCGCGTTTGGAGTGTAAGATTGCTTTTAAATCGGTGAGTTGTTCCATTACGCGCCTATTGGTTGGTTGATATGTCTTATTTTGTCGGATAATACCTCATAATGAATTTATTGGTTTATATTTAATTTATTGTGACGTTTTTTGTCGATTCAAGCCTGTTGATTGAAGTCTACACCTCCAATACAATTTTGCCGCTGGTGTGTTTTTGCTCTATCAGTTCGTGGGCTTTGGCGGCTTGTTGTAGCGGTAATACCTCGCTGATATGAGGTTTTAACAGCCCTTCATCGGCAAACATGGCGCATTGTTTTAGAATGGCGATATGTTTGTCTCTGGCTTCGGGTAAATCTCTTAACATGGGGGTGAGCATTAGTTCAAAGCCTATGAGCAGGTTGCGCATTCTGGCTTCTGCCAGATTGAGTTCACTGGGGTCTAGCAAGGTGATTAAGCGACCAAAATGTGCGGTGGCGGCAATGCTTTCTTTGAACACAGCGGCACTGACGGTATCAAATACCACATCCGCGCCTTTGCCGTTGGTGAGGGTGTTCACGGCATCGACAAAATTGTGCTGGTTATACAGAATCACTTCATCTGCACCCAACTGTTTAACAAAGTCACTTTTTTGTTCGGAACTGACGGTGGTAATCACTCTCGCGCCTTTGAGTTTTGCCAGTTGAATGGCAATATGCCCTACCCCGCCTGCGCCTGCATGAATCAGTACAGTCTGCCCAGCTGCTAAACCACCACGGTCGAATAATGCACCCCATGCGGTAATCATGACCAACGGCGAGGCGGCGGCTTCAATGAATGAATAGCTTTGCGGCATTAAACTCGCCCAGCGTTCATCAAGTACGTTGTATTGTGCGTAATTGCCTTGTTCACCCCCTAAGCCGCCGTGACAAAACCAGACTTTATCGCCGATGTTGAAGCGACTGACTGCGCTGCCGACTTCAATGACTTCGCCCGCACCATCACAGCCTAAAATGGCGGGTAAGGCGTTGTCATAAAACAAGCCGTTACTGCGCACTTTGGTATCAATGGGATTGACACCAGCGGCGTGTAATTTGACTTTAATGTCAGTGGGTCGGGTTATTTCAGGTTCAGGGCTGTCCTGAAATTTTAAAACATCGGGGGTACCGACGGCGGTCATAACGATAGATTGCATTTTGAATCCTGCTGATGTTGAGTTTAATGGATTTGATTTTGTGCTGAACAGTGAATAATAGGCAAGGTTTTTCAAGTCCAAACAAGAACGAAGATAATCTTATTTTGTCTTTAGCCAATACTCACTGAACAGGTTACTATATTCAGTCTGATTTTCAGCCAATCTACTCCTTACAATCAACAACAAAACCAACGAGGATTTCCGTGACTAACATTGCTTATACACATTTACTACCCCTCTCCTTAGTGACACTGATGACGGGATGTGCAAGCGATCCTGTCGATTACCACGCTAGTTATCCTATTGATACCTATCAAAAAACCGTGATTGTGCCACCACCAAAACCTGTGCAGCCGCCCGTTCAATATCCGACGGTGAACAGCGATTATGTCCCCTCTTTTTCAGGGACTTATGCGGGTTCTCCAGAAGTACAGAAATTTATTCAGCACATGGTGCAGACGCACGGTTTTACAGAAGCCTATTTGACTGATTTATTTTCCCAAGCGCAACGCTTGGATTATGTCATTCGTTTGGAAAGCCCAGAACCCTATAGCGGCCCTACGCCCAGAGCAAAACTGGGCAGCTGGACACGCTATCGCAGTCAGTTTCTCACTGAAACCCATATTAATCATGGCGTAGAGTTCTGGCGCAATAACGCTGACGCTATAGCGAAAGCGAGCGCGACTTACGGCGTTGATCCTGAATACATCGTCGGCATTATTGGTGTAGAAACCTTTTTCGGTAAAAATTTCGGCAAAACCTGTATTTTTGACGCACTGACCACCTTAGCCTTCGATACCCACCGCCGCGCGCCGTACTTCACTCAAGAGCTGGAAAATTTTTTACTGATGGCAAAAGAAGAAGGTTATGAGCCGCGTCAACCCAAAGGTTCGTGGGCGGGGGCTATGGGCTACGGGCAATTTATGCCCAGTAGTTTCCGTAAATTGGCGGTCGATTTTGATAACAACGGTCACCGTGATTTATGGCACCCTTACGATGCCATCGGCAGTGTTGCGAATTACTTTTCCCAACACGGTTGGCAGTTAAACGGTGTTGTTACCCGCCCCACCCAACCAGAAGACGCGCCAGATGTCATTGAATTAGGCGGTGCGAACAACTTTGAATACTGGCGTATCTATGACAATTTCAAAGTCATCAAGAAATACAACAACAGCAATAAATACGCAATGGCAGTGCATCAATTGGCACAGGCGATTAAACAGCGTTATAACTAACCTAAGTTCGAGATAAGAAAATCTTGTCCACGAAAAGCACGAAAAAGTAACTGCACGTTGGCATTTTTGTTGAAATGAAAGCGAATAAAGTCTACATAATCGCTGTTATTTTTCGTGTCTTTTGTGTGTTTCGTGGATATTTCTTTATATCCAACTGAGGTTAACTAACTAAAATAAGGCAGGCACGAGTTTATATTCGCCGCCTGCCTTTGAAACACAGCCCATCAATCACACTGCGGGGCTTGCAATGTCTGCTTTGAAAAATGCGCTTGTAAATCCAAATCAAATTTCATCGCCCCGCTTTTACAGGTCGCCTTTAGAATTTGCGCGGCTTGAATAGTATTTTGCGCAATCATATCGGCATAAGTGCTTGAAAGATAAAAGGTATCCAGCAGGTAGTTATACCGCTCGCCTTTTGCCTGAAAATCATTCGCCAAGCGAATCAGCTGACTGTATGTTTTTAGCGTTCACATGGCGGATTTTTTCCAATAGCCCCGCTTTTTTAGTGAAGTTGGTGTATTTTCTGCCCGCCGCATCGTTATCGTTGAGCCGGTTTTTTTGAATTAATAAGAAAACCATCGACAGTAACAGTGAAAAATAGATGTTCATAATCGTGTACTCCCAATCGGGCTATTAACTTTCTGACAGGTTTTTGTGGGGAGTATTGTGCGAATCGACTCGATTGAAACAGCGTGTGATAATAATTTTTTTGATAGGACTCATGCCGTTATCTTAAGTTCATGAGTATTTGTAATCACTGCCATAATAAAATACTATAGCTTTTCCCGTTCTTATACTCTAGGGTGATTTATCATGGCGAGGAACACACATCCATTACGCAACAGCGACTATCCCAACACTTATATCAGCGAGATACACGTCAGTCTGGACAACCCGAATCATTGGGTAACCTTAGTATGGGAAGGATCTCGGGCGGCACAGGGAGAGACAGGACCGTTCAGAAGTTCAGCGGGTGCGGGCTTAAAAGGGCTGAATTGTAATGACGTGGCGACCAGCCGAAAATCAGGCTCGAAATGTACACCCAAAGGTCGCTTTACGGTCAGTGGTTTTGCCGCGCAACTCAACACCGATGCGCGCGCAGTTCTGGTCACATGGTTTTTTAGAAGTCGCGGTATCGCCTTGCATTATTTTCCTTATGTCCCCAAATATCCCGCCTCTCATGGCTGTGTGCGGCTTGAGTCAAAACACGCGGCGCAATGTATCTATGACAACGCCAGAGCAAACGTGACCGACGTTATCGTCAGTGGGACGTGGGTTAAGCCGCCAAAGCAATGGTAGTAACTGACTAATGGATGTTACCCATAAAAAAGCCATAGTCCACGAAAAGCACAAAAGACACGAAAAATAAACATCTATCATTAGAAACCCAAGTCATGGTTTAAAATCTGCATGATGAGCGATTCAAGTACCTAATACATACAGGTAACCCATTTCAAAAACCAGAGTTGGTTCGCTACCGACAGTTACCTCATTATTTTTTAATCTTTTTCGCGCTTTTCGTGGGCAACAGTTCCTGCGCTTAACATTTGTGGCTCATTTAGAACTTACAGGCGGAGGAAGGTGTTATATCTTCTTTGTCGTAGCTGAGTATCGCTTTACCCGTCGCGTAAGTGATAATCCATATACTGTCATAATCTTTACCATCCCAAGATGGGGGGTTTTTAACGCCTAATTCTTCGGCAAGCGATGGAATTGAACTATGCTCCCACACCATCAACACTGTTCCTTTTTTCTTTAATACATTGTCAGCAATGTCGGCGTAATCATCACCATCAAATTCACCGTTGACACTGAGATTATGTTTTATAAGGAATGGCGTAATCGTCTGAAACATTCTGGCATGAGTGATTGATTTACCGAGCTTTAACGCAGGAACGTAAATATAATCGGGCAGCTTGAATTTTTGATATAAGACGTTGGGTAATTGTAAAGCACGACTCTCACCTTGGCATGACAGATTATCGCCATCTTCTGGTTTCTCGCCATGCCGGATGATAACTATCTTCAACCCGCTATCGGGGTTATTACCCGCGACGCATGAAAAAGACACAGAAGAGAGTATGATTCCAATCAAAATGGGTAGTAGAAAGTATTTTTTCATTCTATTTCTCCTTGTTGTCAGAAAATAACAGCTTAACCGCAGATAATCTAACAGGGATAATAAACGCAAAACAGTGCTTGATTGTATTCGTTCAGTCTTAACCTGACAAACACCTCCTGCAAATCCACAGGACAAATGGAATATAACGGTAAAACATTAGTCAGCTTTTAATAAGGCAAAAAAAAGACCATACAGGTTTTAAAAACCTGTATGGTCTTTTTTTAGTAATCAACGCTGCTTGCGCAGGCAGTTGATTTACATTTTATTGAATCCGCTGCTTCGGTTATTTAATCAAACTCAACAATACGCCTGCCGCGACGGCTGAACCTATCACACCTGCAACATTGGGACCCATTGCGTGCATTAATAAGAAGTTATGCGGGTTGCTTTCCAAGCCGACTTTATTAGCAACTCGCGCCGCCATTGGGACAGCAGAAACACCTGCCGCGCCGATTAATGGATTAATCAGCGTAGTGCTGAAGCGGTTCATTATTTTTGCCATGATGACACCTGCGGCTGTACCGATGGCAAACGCGCACGCACCTAGGGCTAAAATACCCAGCGTTTTGACTTGTAAAAAAGCTTCGGCACTGAGTTTTGATCCGACCGCCAAGCCTAAAAAGATAGTGACGATGTTGATGAGTTCATTTTGCGCGGTTTGACTTAAGCGATCCACGACACCAGAGGCATTCATTAAATTACCCAAGGCGAACATACCGATTAACGGAGTTGCAGACGGTAATAATAAAATGGATAAAAACAACAGCATCAGCGGAAAAGCGATTTTTTCGGTTTTGCTGACGGTACGCAGTTGCTGCATTTCAATTTTGCGTTCGGCTTCAGTGGTCAATGCCCGCATAATCGGCGGTTGAATCAGTGGCACTAATGCCATATATGAATAAGCGGCAACCGCAATAGCACCCAGTAAATCAGGCGCGAGTTTTGATGCGACATAAATAGCAGTCGGACCGTCTGCACCGCCGATAATACCGATAGCAGCCGCATCTTTTAAAGTAAATTCTAAACCCGGAACAATATTGAGTGCTAACGCACCTAATAAAGACGCGAAAATACCAAACTGTGCCGCCGCACCTAATAATAAGGTTTTGGGGTTGGCTATCATAGGCCCAAAATCAGTCATTGCTCCAACACCCATAAAGATGAGCAAGGGAAAAATGCCTGCTTTAATACCAAAATACAGGTAATACAGTAATCCGCCTTCTTCGGCGATACCTGCAACAGGAATGTTGCTGAGTATCGCGCCAAAGCCTATGGGTAATAATAGCAGGGGTTCAAAGCCTTTTTTAATCGCTAGAAACAATAACAAAAAGCCGATCAGCATCATGAATACCTGACCCGCGCTAAAGTTGTAGAGTCCTGTGCTGTGCCAGAGTGAAATAAGATTTTCCATGCAAGTTCTCTTCAATAAAGCGTTATAGCGAAATTAACAGATCGCCACCTGCCACAGCACCACTTTCTTTAACGTGGATGCTACTGACTATGCCTGTGTATTTTGAGCGTATTTCTGTTTCCATTTTCATGGCTTCCATAATGACCACGACATCACCTGCGGCAATCACACTGCCGACATTCACCAGCACTTTTAAAATGTTACCCGCCATTGGTGATTCAATGACTGCGCCGTCACTGGGAGGAGGCGGTGTTTCTGCGGCAGGTTGAATGATGAAGTCGGTATTGCCTGCACTGACAGCAACGTTGAAGTTTCTACCATCGACATTGATAATGTATGTTTCAGTGGCGGCTGGTTTTTGGTTATTGTTAGCAACAGGTGCAGTAGCGGCTTGCACACCCGGTGCGGCTTCAAATGCGGCGGCATTGCCGCGATTGGCAATAAATTTCCAGCCGACTTGTGCGAACATTCCGTTAATTAACGCATCTTCTTCCACATTGGCGGCTAGTTTTACACCTTCTGCCTTGGCTTTTTCCTGCACTTCGACAATCAGTTTATCCATTTCGGGGGCGAGTAAATCGGCTGGACGGCAAGTAATGACTGATGAGCCGTTTAGTACCCGTGCTTGCAGCTCTTCATTAACGGACGCAGGTGTTGCGCCGTATTCACCTTTTAATACGCCTGCGGTTTCTTTCGTAATGGTTTTATATCGCTCACCGCTTAATACGTTGATAACAGCTTGTGTACCGACAATTTGTGAGGTAGGTGTCACCAGCGGAATAAAGCCTAAATCGGCACGCACACGCGGAATTTCGCGCAGCACTTCGTCGTATTTATCCGTCGCGCCCTGCTCTTTCAACTGGCTTTCCATGTTGGTCAACATACCGCCCGGTACTTGCGCAATAAGAATACGCCCGTCCACACCTTTTAAACTGCCTTCAAACTGCGCGTATTTTTTGCGTATCTCACGGAAATAATGGGCAATTTCTTCCAGCTTCACTAAATCTAAACCGGTCGCATAAGGTGTGCCTTCCAGACTGGCGACAATAGATTCGGTCGCGCTGTGTCCATAGGTCATACTCATGGAAGAAATAGCGGTATCAGCATGATCCAATCCTGCTTCGGTGGCTTTGATAATGGTGGCAACACTTAAGCCCGTAGTCGCATGACAATGCAGATGCAGAGGCAGTTTGGTGCTTTTTTTCAGACGACTGACCAGTTCAAAGGCTTCATAAGGTTTGAGCAAGCCCGCCATATCTTTGATACAAATGGAATGCGCTCCCATGTCTTCAATTTGTTTTGCCAGTGTTACCCATGTTTCGATGGTGTGTACAGGACTGGTCGTATAAGAAATCGTGCCTTGCGCATGAGCATCAGTGGCTAATACGGCTTTAACGGCGTGTTCGATATTTCTCATGTCGTTCATGGCATCGAAAATACGAAATACATCTATGCCGTTGACTGCACAGCGTTCCACGAATTTATCCACCACGTCATCGGCATAATGCCGATAGCCCAGAATATTCTGCCCGCGCAGCAGCATTTGCTGAGGCGTGTTAGGCATTGCCGCTTTTAATAAGCGTAACCGTTCCCATGGGTCTTCACCTAAATAACGGATACAGGCATCGAAGGTTGCGCCGCCCCATGATTCAATCGACCAGTAGCCGATAGCATCGAGTTTTTCACAAATCGGCAGCATATCTTCAATGCGTAAACGAGTGGCTAAGATGGATTGATGGGCATCACGCAAAACAACTTCAGTGATTGCTAAGGGCTTTTTTTTATCTCTTGCCATTCTTAATAGTTCTCCGTAAAACCTGTATGAATTTTGACCCTGTAAGTCATAATTATCTGTTTATGTTAAAAATTTATTTATGCTTGCTTCGATACTGATGTACAGCAGCGGTAATAGCGGCAACAATCTGTTTATCGACACCACCTGTGGTGACATGAATTGCTGTTGCCGGTTGTTCAGGGAAAAACCGCTGTACTAAAAACGACATAAGATTAATCGCACCTACCAGCATAACCAAAAATAAAAAAACGATGGTCATTCCGGCAATCATTAATTCTATTCCGTTACTTATTAGCTCTGTCATATTGCCAAACCTTTTGTATTGAACTGCTTGAAACCGTTGAAAATCTTGAATCTATGGCTACATTATCCATAAAATATAGTCGCTAAACAAACTAAAGATAGCCATTATCGGTGTTTTTAACTGCTCATTTAGTCTGTTAATGCCTGTTACCATTAAAACTAACAGTTTCAACGTCGATTCAGAGACGAAAAATAATGATACGTCGTTGCGCAAAATGTATTCATCGCTACTGATTACCGTTGGTAGTGAGCCAACGCTGTGGATTGACAGGTGCCTAAACTTCTCATCATTCAGAGCCTAAGTCATGTCTTGGATTCTGAATAATCCGTTTTGACTTTTCGGGTCTTTCTTGCTTTTCGGGGACGATGGCTTTTTCATGCGTCACATCAGTTGCTCATTTGGATAAAAACGGGAATAACAACAGAAAACCCCAGCGAATCTACGCGTTGGCACGTCAATACTGTGCATTAAAATAACGTGTAACAGCTACGCGTATCGGGCAATAAGCCTGCCTACCAATTATCTTACTTCTCATGTAGTATATTTACGAATATGCGCTCTCAACTTGCATTTGTTAGTTAAATCTACCTTGTTCAACTTTTTTCATTACGTTCTCAGGAAACTTGACACATGCGAACCAGCCCAAAAAAATCGAGATGCTTTATAAGTTTCTTACTTGCCATATTCGTTCTAAGCCTATCAGCTTGCAGTAAAAAAGAACAACAACCTAAAGCTGCCGTTGTAAGACCGATTAAATTGATGACTGTCGGTGATGTTGGTATCAATAGCGGTAATAACAGCACACAAACGCGAAAATTACCGGGTACGGTAAAAGCCGCCGATCAAGTTGATTTAGCGTTTCAGGTCGCAGGAACGCTGATTGACTTACCTGTCAAAGAAGGACAACGGATTAAAAAAGGTGATTTAGTTGCCCGATTGGATAATCGAGATTTTATAAGCAATTTGAATAACGCCAAAGGCGTGGTCGCTAAAGCCAACGCCTCAGTTGAATACGCCAATGCCGAATATCAGCGTTATCGCAACATCAAAGCCACCGATGCAGGTGCAGTCAGTGATTCAATAGTGTCCTTAAAACAAACGTCGCTCAAAGTCGCTAAAGCGGATTTACAATCTGCGCAAGCAGGTTTGGCGATTGCGCAAGACCAGTTGGATTACACCGGTTTGCGTGCGCCGTTCTCTGGCATCGTGGCGCGTAAATATGTCGATAATTTTCAAGAACTCAAAGCCAAACAAGCGGTGGTCAGCATTCAAAATATCAGTGATATAGACATAACTATTGATGTGCCTGAGATGATGATGACCCCGATACGCAAAACCAAGCCCAACGTATTTGCTGAATTCGCCGCTGATTCCAGCCGTCGTTTTGCACTGACATTTAAAGAAGTCGCCTTACAATCAGACCCGCAAACCCAAACTTACCGCGTCGTATTGTCCATGCCCGCACCCACGGGTATGCGTGTTTTATCGGGCATGACTGCCACCGTGAGCATCGAATTTGCCGAAGCGAATGTGAATACCGTTGCCATGTCCGATACCAATATCATCATTCCGCTGATTGCCGTATTCGCTGACAATGCCAATAAGTCTACCGTGTGGGTTGCGGATGAAAAAACCATGAGCGTCCATCGTCGTGAAATAACCACAGGCGATTTGAGCGGCTCTGACAGTATTCGTATCCGTTCAGGATTGCAAGAGGGTGAAGTCATTGCCATCAGCGGCGTGAGTAAATTGCAGGAAGGTCAGGTTGTCAGGAAATTAGACTAATACAAGGTTAAGTTGCACCGATTTTCGGCAACCCAAAAAACCATCTTGCAGTAACGTAACAGCAAGGAAACAGGCAACATGAATTCACAAAATACAAGACAACCGCCCGCATCTATTGCATTACGCTTCGATGTGATTGCAGGGCTTACGGCGGCGGCAATCGTACTGCCCAAGGCGATGGCTTACGCCACCGTCGCGGGTTTGCCCGTATCGGTGGGTCTTTATACCGCTTTTATACCGATGATACTGTATGCGCTGCTGGGGTCTTCCCAAGTGTTGAGCGTCAGCTCAACGACCACGCTGGGTATTCTCGCAGGTGCGCAGCTGAGCTTGGTTGTACCTAGTGCTGATCCTGCTCTGTTAGTCACGGCACTGGCGACCTTGACTGTGTTAGTTGGCGTGTTGTTAATACTCGCCTCGCTATTGAAATTAGGCTTTGTTGCCAATTTTATTTCCAGCCCTGTGTTGACCGGCTTTAAAGCAGGCGTAGGGCTGGTAATCGTCTTCGATCAGCTACCCAAATTATTAGGCGTTCATATCGACAAGCAGGGGTTCTTTTTCGATTTACTCTCACTGTTTCACCAGCTTCCCCATACCTCATTGCCTACTTTAACGGTGGCGGTTATTACCTTGCTGATATTGCTGGGCATGATACGTTTATCGCCACATTCACCTGCCCCGCTGGTGGTTATATGCGGGGCGATTTTTGCTTCGTGGTTCTGGGAGCTGAATGCTCAGGGTGTTGCGACAGTTGGCTTAATTCCCCAAGGATTGCCTGCGCTAACGCTACCTGATGTTGAGTTGGTAAGACAATTATTACCCGGTGCATTGGGTATCGCATTAATGAGTTTTACCGAATCCATTGCCGTTGCCAGAGCTTTTGTCAAGCCCAATGAACCGCCGATTAATGCCAATCGAGAGCTTATCGCTACAGGGATAGCGAATCTTGGCGGCGGCTTATTCTCAGCAATGCCCGCAGGTGGCGGCACATCGCAAACGGCTGTCGTCCGCGCCTCTGGTGCGTTTTCACAAAAATCTTCCTTGGTGACCGCCGCTGTTGCCGCCGCCGTGATGCTGTTATTAGCTCCTTTATTGGCACTGCTACCCTACGCGACATTGGCAACCGTTATCATTGTCTACTCAGCCAGTTTAATTCAACCTAAAGAATTCATTGCCATTTATAAAATACGCGCAATGGAGTTTCGCTGGGCAGTCATAGCCTGCCTTGGTGTGCTGGTGTTCGGTACGCTACAGGGAATTGTCGTGGCGATTATTGTCTCGCTATTAGGACTGTCCAGTCAGACTGCTCATCCACGGGTATCTGTCATCGGTCGCAAACGTAATACCGATGTACTGCGTCCGCTGTCATCTGAACACCCCGATGACGAGACGATTGACGGACTGCTGATTGTGCGTCCCGAAGGCAGTATTTATTTTGTCAACGTGCAGCATATAGGCGATCAGATAAAGACATTGGTCGCACAGTACCAGCCAAAAGTCATCGTACTGGACATGAGTCGAGTACCGAATATTGAGTATTCAGCACTGGAAAGATTGATAGAAGGCGAGCAGCGTGTAACCGATGACGGTTACACGCTATGGCTGTCAGGCTTGAATCCTAACGTGCTTGAGATAGTACGCCGCTCAGGACTCGCTGAACGACTGGGACGCGAACGGATGTTATTCAATGCCCACATTGCCATCGAACGTTATCAGGCACTGCATTCGTAGCTAAATTGCAGGAAAATCAAGTTGTCAGGCAATTAAATTAAGGTACATCGAGGAGATACCACCATGTGTGAACAGCCGAATACAAATACAGAAGAAAACCTTTTCAATAGACGCTTATTATTAAAATCCGTCGGGGCCGTGTCATTATTGGCAATGTCGGGGACTGGATTATGGAGTACGGAAGCCGATGCCGCCGCGCTGTCCAAGAAAGAGCGTGAAGCACTGACCCCTGACGATGTTATCAAGATGATGAAACAAGGTAATAATCGGTTTCGTAAAGGTAAAAGTCACGCTCATAACTACCTCTCCGAACAACGTACAGTCAGCGCATCAGGGCAATATCCCGCCGCAGTGATTCTCTCCTGCATTGATTCGCGTGCGCCTGCTGAAACCATCATGGATTTGGGTATCGGCGACATATTCAACACCCGCATTGCAGGCAACATTTCTAATGATGACATTCTCGGCAGTATGGAGTTCGCCTGCAAAGTTGCGGGGGCAAAAGTGGTGCTGGTCATGGGACACACCAAATGCGGTGCGGTTGCAGGAGCTATCGACAAGGCGGAACTCGGACATCTGACGGGCTTGCTGGCAAAAATTCGCCCCGCCGTCGATGCCACCGATTATCAGGGCGAACGGTCGGCAAAAAATTATGCCTTTGTTGATGCGGTCGCCCGCAAAAATATCGAATTGACCATGACGGAGATAAAAAACAACAGCACGGTGCTTAACGACATGATAACCGCAGGCAAGCTTAAAATAATCGGTGCTATGTATGACATTGAAAACGGACTCTTAACATTCTTATAACATTCATCACCACTGAACATACCGTAATAATCTGCATAACCCGTTTATAAAAACAAGAGAATACAGTTATGAATTTAGCAGAATGGACGATACGCAAAAGCCTTCTCGCGTGGGTTATCACAGTACTTTTTTTAGTTGTCGGTTGGAGTTCCTACCAAAAGCTAAGTCGCTTGGAAGACCCTGAATTTACCATTAAAGATGCCGTCATCATGACACCTTATGCGGGTGCGTCGGCGGCAGAAGTGGAAGAAGAAGTGACTAACGTCATTGAAAAAGCCGTGCAGGAAATGGGGCAGCTTAAAAAAGTTGAATCCCGCTCATCACGCGGTTTATCAACGGTCAACGTCACCATCAAAGACAAATACGATAAAACTTCATTGCCGCAGGTATGGGATGAATTGCGCCGTAAAGTGAATGATGCACAACGCTCTTTACCGCCTAATGCGGGGGCTTCCATCGTTAATGATGATTTTGGTGATGTGTATGGTCTGTTTTATGCGATAACGGGTGAAGGCTATAGTTACAAGGAGATTTATGATTACGCCAAACTGTTACAGCGCGAGTTATTAAAAGCCAAAGACGTTAAACGTATTTCCATGTACGGCGCACAGAAAGAAGCCATTTATGTGGAAATGCGCCGCGAAAAAATGGCGCAACTGGGTATTTCGCCGCAGGATATTTATAACACCCTGAAAGCCAAAAACATTGCCGTTAATTCGGGCAGTATGCTGTTAGGCGACGAATTTATTCCTATCAATCCCACGGGTGAATTTCAATCAGAACAGGATTTCGGCGATTTGCTCATCACCAGTTCCAGCCCTAAATCCAACAGCCTGATTTATTTACGCGATGTCGCGGACATTAAACGCGATTACCAAGACCCGCCCAGTAATTTATTGCGCTACGACGGTCAGGCGGCGATTGGTTTAGCCATTTCTACCATACAAGGCGGCAATGTCATTGCCATGTCGGAGTCGTTAAATGAGCGACTGAAAGAGTTGGAAGTGTTGCGTCCTGTCGGCATGGAATTAAACATTATTTCCCATCAGGCGAATTCGGTTGACGTGTCGCTCAAAGGCTTTTTAATTAATCTTGCTGAAGCGGTTGCCATTGTGGTGGGCGTGTTGCTGTTGTTCATGGGCTTGCGCTCTGGTTTGATTTTAGGCGTGGTACTCATGGTGACTATCATGGGGACGTTTATTTTCATGCAGATTAATCACATTACTCTGGAACGTATTTCACTGGGTGCGTTGATTATTGCCTTGGGTATGCTGGTCGATTGCGCGATTGTGGTCACGGACGGTATGCGTATGCTGATGGCGCGGGGTAAATCGGGCTATGATGCAGCGATTGAGATTGTCGGACAAACCGCCGTACCGATGCTGGGCGGAACGATTGTTGCCATCGTTGCCTTTGCCGCGATTGGTACATCGCAAGATTCAACAGGCGAATATTGCCGCACCCTGTTCAGCGTTATTTTATATTCATTAACGCTGAGTTGGCTGACCGCTGTCACCTGTACGCCGCTGTTGTGTAAAACCTTTCTCAAAGTCACCCCCAGCGCGCCAGAAGGTGAAGAAGAAGACCCGTATTCCAAAGGTTTTTACTTAATCTATAGCAAATTCTTGGCGTTGTGTATCCGTTTTCGCTGGATAGTGGTGGCGGTTGCGGTAGGATTATTTATCGCGGCAATCATCGGTTTTGGTTCGGTTAAAAACAGCTTTTTCCCCGACTCCACCCGCCCGCAGTTTTATGTGGATTTATGGTTTCCTGAAGGCACGGATATTCGCGAAACGGAAAAACGCCTGAAAATTGCCGAAGCCGCGTTGAAAAAACACGACGGCGTTACCCACCTGAGCAGCTTAATCGGCGGCAGTCAGACGCGGTTTTTATTGACTTACACGCCCGAAAAAAATTACGCCAGTTTTGGGCAAATTCTGGTGGATGTCGATGATTATGCACGCATCAAAGACATGGCTCCGCAAATACAACAAGAGTTTGATGCCTTGTTTCCTGATGCCATTGCCAATGTGCGTTTGTTTGTTCTTGGGCCGTCCAGTGGCGGCAAAATCCAGTTACGGCTGTATGGTGCGGATGCCGAAGAACTGAGAAACTTGGCGGATAAAGCGGAAAATATTTTGCTGAATGAACCGACTGCCAGAGCAGTCCGCAATGAATGGCGCGAAAAAATCAAAGTGGTCAGACCGCAAATCGCCGAAACCCAAGCGCGCAAAATCGGCATCGGCAGACCTGAACTGGCGCAAACATTGGAAGCGACGTTTCAAGGCACGAAAGTCGGGGTGTATCGTGAGCAGGATGAATTGCTGCCTATTGTGGCACGCGCACCAATGGCAGAAAGAATAGATTTGGACAGTTTGGACGGTATTCAAATCTGGAGTCCAGCCGCCAAGTCCATGATTCCTATGGGACAAGTGGTGTCAGGATTTAACACGGAATTTGAAGACCCTTATGTGTGGCGGTTGGACAGACGCAAAATGCTTAGAATTCATGCCGACCCGCGCGCAGGTTTACCGAGTGAATTATTCGCTAAAGTAAAAGCCAATATTGAGCAGGCGGTGGGTGTTGATACCGAAGCAATTGTCGGTCATGAAGTCGATGCCGCCGACTTTGATAATAAAACCCTGACCGTGAAAGAAAACGACTTGTGGGCGATTAAAGGTAAACCCGGTTATTACATGGCGTGGGGCGGTGAAGCAGAAGACTCGGCGAAAGCCAATACCAGTCTGGCAGGTTCAATACCGATGTTTTTCGGCATCATGGTATTTATTGTACTGGCATTGTTCAACTCGATTAAAAAGACCTTGGTTATCTGGCTGACTGTGCCGTTAGCAGTTATCGGCGTAACCGTCGGCTTATTGAGTTTCAGCCAACCGTTTGGTTTTATGGCATTGCTGGGTTTGATGAGTTTATCGGGCATGACCATCAAAGCCGCCATCGTGCTGGTCGATGAAATTGACGTGCAGTTGAAACTGGGCAAAACGCCCTATCAGGCGGTGATGACTTCGGGCGTGAGTCGGTTGATTCCTGTCACCATGTCATCGGGTACGACCATGCTCGGCATGATTCCGTTATTTACCGATGCGTTTTTTGTCTCAATGGCAGTGACTATCGTATTCGGTTTAGGCTTTGCCACTGTGCTGGTGCTGATTATTGTTCCCGTGTTTTACAGTATCTTTTTTAATATCAGGGAAGATGACAAATCAATCAAACTGGCAAAAGGATGATGAGCATGAAGCATAAAACCTTGGTAACTGTTATCTCCACGTTGTTCATTAACACGGGTTGCAGTTTAGTTGGCCCTGATTACGCTGAACCCATTGCTGTTGTTGAAAAAGACTGGGTCAGCGCGAATACTCCCGCGTTAAAACAACGCAACGCCCAACTGGCAACATGGTGGAAAGTATTTAACGACCCCGTATTAGACAAACTGATTGCCGAAGCCCGCGCACAAAATTTAAGCCTGCAAGCGGCGGGGGTGCGGATTTTTGAAGCCCGCGCTCAATTGGGTATTGCCGTCGGCAATGAATACCCGCAAAAACAACAAGCGACGGGTAATGTCACGCAACAGCAAATCAGCGCGTTTGCGCCCAATACCTCTTCACTTATTGACCGTGTATTTGCATCAACAGGCATAGGCTTAAGTGTCGGCTGGGAACTGGATGTCTGGGGACAACTGAGACGCGGTGTCGAAGCCAGTCAGGCAAATCTGGACGCGTCCATCGCCAGCTATGACGATGTATTAGTATCATTAACTGCCGAAGTCGCGCGAACTTACACGCTGGTACGCACTAATGAAATGTTGATACAAGTGGCGAATGAAAACGTCAAAATTCAACAACGCACCGTTGACATTGCCAAAGCCTTGTATAACGGCGGCGCAATTAATGAAATGGATTATCTGCAAGCCGAAACCTTGCTGAACAATACCCGCGCCTCCATTCCCCCTGTGGAAAATCAACTGCGGCAAGCGAAAAATGCCTTGAGTGTGTTATTAGGTAAACCCGTCGGCAGCGTTGATAACGACCTAAAACAAAGCCAACCGATACCCGTCGCGCCGATACAAGCCGCGATTGGTGTACCTGCTGAAATGCTGCGCCGCCGTCCTGATATTCGTCTGGCAGAACGCAAACTGGCGGGGCAAAGCGCGTTAATCGGTGTTGCCGAAGCGGAACTGTATCCGCATTTTTCGCTGCTGGGTTCAATCAGCCTGAGTGCCAGTGATGCCGCGCTCACTTATGCGACTGTGGGCGGCAGTACCTTGGGGCGTTTGTTTGATGCCCGCAGTTTTCAATACTCCGTAGGCCCCAGTGTGTCGTGGAATCTGTTTAATTACGGGCGCATTAAAAACCAAGTTCGCGTCGAAGATGCGCGTTTTCAAGCCCTGATTGCCACCTATCAAAACACCGTCATCAACGCAGGCAAAGAAGCCGAAAACGCGCTGTCTGGTTTCGTCAACGCGCAAAAACAACGCGAAGAACTGCAAAAAAGCTATCACACCGCCAAGCGTTCCGTCGAATTATCACTGTATCAATACCAAGAAGGCATCGTCGATTATCAACGCGTATTAGACTCACAACGCAGTCTGTTCAACACCCAAGATGCACTGACGCGCAGCAACAGCGAGATTACCATCAATCTCATTAATCTGTACAAAGCCGTCGGCGGCGGCTGGGAAACCCGCACTGAACAGGATTTTGTCCCCGAAGCCGTCAAAAAACAAATGACGGAACGTACTGATTGGGGTGGATTGATGAAACCTAATCAACTGGATTTACCTGAGCAAGAGAAGAACAAAAAATGGCGTTCACCCGATTGGTAACACTATGAATATCCGTGCAGCTATTCGCCTCACTATGCAAAAAACAGGGCCATACGGTCTGTTGCTGTTGTCACTGTTTTTTATGATTTCATTCCGACCGTTTCTGGATGGTTTGGTCGGCGCGACCCTGTTGGCGGATATTTTCCTGAGCTGTGTATTGCTTTCAGGGATTTATGCCCTAAGCAAACAGCAACTGATATTACATATTGCCTGTACGCTGGCATTTTTTATTTTCCTGTTCAAAGTTATCTATTATGTCTCGGGAAATCAACGTATTTTTACCGTACAAACTGTACTCAGTATGCTGTTTATTGCCCAAATGCTCATCATGATTTTGCGGCATATACTCATAGAAAAAGAGATAACAGGGGATTTGATTATGGGCGGTGCGTGTGCGTTCGTGCTACTCGGACTGGTCTGGGCGTTTGCTTACTATTTGCTGGAAATTTTTGAGCCGAATTCTTTTAAAGGCATTGAAAAACGCAGCGATGATATGTGGGATTTTTTTTATTATAGTTTCGTCACTCTGACCACACTGGGCTATGGCGATATAGTTGCCGTCTCCAAGCAGGCGCGCGGACTCACTGTACTTGAAGCCATTATCGGGCAGCTTTATCTGGCGATTATGATTAGTCGGCTGGTCAGTCTGCATATTGCCGAAGCCAGACACAAATAGTCGCATACTTTTCACAAACATAGGTTATTAACATGAATCTTACCCTGATTGCCTTATTAACAGCCGCTGGATTATTCTTTGGTATGTTACTGTTTCTTGAACTTGGGCGGCGTATCGGTGTTGCCAGAATCGCACACAACCCTGACGGTTTAGCCAAAGGCGGCGGCGCGGCAGAAGGTGCGGTATTCGCCTTATTGGGACTGCTTATCGCCTTTACCTTTTCAGGTGCAACCTCCAGATTTGAAGACCGCCGCCACCTGATTACCGAAGAAGCCAATGACATCGGCACGGCTTATTTGCGCGTTGATTTATTACCCAGTGATGCACAACCTGAAATACGCGAACTGTTTCGCCGCTACTTGGATTTACGTTCCACCACCTATTTAACTGTAAAAAATACCGCTGATATAAAAGCGAAACTTGCACAAACTCAGGTTCTACAAGGAGAGATTTGGACAAAAGCATTAGCCGCAAGCCGAAGACCCGATGCCGCCGCGCCTGCCACCATGCTGCTGATTCCTGCATTAAATGCCATGATTGACATCACCACCACGCGCACCACAGCAACGCAGAATCACCCGCCATTGATTATCTTTTTTCTGTTGATGGGATTGATTTTCTTAAGCGCGTTGCTGGTCGGCTACGACGCATCCGACAACAAAGAACGCAACTGGCTACACCCCATCGCGTTTGCCGTTATTATGTCGCTCACCGTTTATGTCATCATAGACATCGAGTTCCCGCGTTTGGGGCTGATTCGCATTGATGCTGCCGACCAAGTGCTGGTCGAACTGCGCAACAGCATGAAATAATTTCATAGCACTGCGCGATATTGACAATTTGTTAAGCGAGGAAAATTCAATATGAGCAACAGCATCGACAAAGAAAAAGCACGCATACGAAAAGTAGCGCGTCTACTCCATGATGGGGCTAGCCATGTCAGGATTCTGCGGTCTATTGACTGGTCGGCAGCAGTCAAACACGATTTTTTTGCCAACAATGCCAGAGAATTACCAGAAATTAATTATCCGCGTTTCGATGCAAAACCCACCATCAACATCATTCGTGAAGCACGACGCATGATTATTCCTATTTCGCCCATCGACCAATGGCTGGAACGGCAGGCGAACAGCATCGAAACGGGGGCGCGGATGTTGGCAGGTGTCGGCACACCCATTTTTTTCGAGCATTCACGACAGGTCTATGGCGAACCGACCGCGCCTTTACGCTATATTCCCGTTACTTCGCTGGAACTCGCACAAAACATTCAAGACGTTATCGACCAGCTTGCCCGCATTGATTTGGGTGTCGCGCCCTCCGCCCATCTGTCTGCTGAAGACGTTGCGCGGGAAATTGAGCAGGCAGTCAAACTGCATTTTGGTGAAGATGCTCCTAAAGTGACACTGGTCGAGTCGCTGTCTGCCAATGCCTTGGCGACTGCTAACGAGATTCGTATTCGGCGTGATGCCCGCTTCACCGATAGGGATGCGGTGCAGTTGCTGAACCACGAGGCCTATATCCATGTGGCAACATCCATTAATGGGCGTACTCAGACCGACCTGCCGATTCTCGGCGCGGGACATCCAAGTACTACCCGCACTCAAGAGGGTCTTGCGGTGTTTGCGGAAATCATCAGCGGCACGATGGAACTGGATCGTCTGCGGCGACTGGCAGACCGTGTATTTGCCATCCAAATGGCAGTCGAAGGCGCGGATTTTCTGGAGGTGTATCACTATTTCCTTGAACGCACGGGCAATGCAGATCAGTCTTTTGAAAATGCACGGCGGGTCTTTCGCGGCGGAGTCATTACTGGCGGCGCACCGTTCACCAAAGATGTTGTTTATCTCTTCGGACTGTTGCAGATAAGTAATACGATTAACGCCATTTTCTCGGCAGGACGCGCCGACTGCCTGCGTTTATTATTCTGCGGCAAACTGGATGTACAAGACATTCCCGCGCTGTGCGAGCTGGCAGCTATGGGTCTGTGCAAACCTGCGCGTTACCTGCCGCCGTGGGCAAGTGATTTGCGTTCATTACTGGCTACACTGACCTTCTCTACGTTTATGAATAAAATAGACAGTGAATTGATGATGACTGTAACGCAGAAACTCTTGGAAAATGCCCCGATTGTCGAGTTTTCAGGCGAAAAATAAATGACTTGGAGAATCAACAACAGGGTGATACACAGTCAGCTTAGTGATGACGGGTAACGTGACCAGACCTGCGAGGTTTGTAAAACCTCGCAGGTCTTTATTGCACACGTCAAAATAAAATTGACCGACTTAGTGGTGTATTAACTATTTAATTTTTACCATTAGGACTGGCAGTCATGTGGTTAATTCGGATTAATGCGCGTGATTTTTGAGCCTTGTAAGCCCAAGCCTGCCATCAAGCCTTTTTGACCGAAAATGAACGCATACACGCCGCTTTTTGCGGTCGTGGTAGTCAGCGATTTCGCCATACCTTGGTCAACGACAACAATACTGGGACCGACTCCGACTTCCCAGCCTTCGCTGCGATTAAGATAGCTCAACGAGTCATTGTCCATGAAAAACATCGCATAACTGAATGACTGGATGCCCGCCTGCAAGCCATAAGACCCTGCGGCAATATTGTAATAGCCTGTCGTTCTGCCGTTTTTAAACAACGCGCCGCCGCTGCCATATTGCGCACCGACCATAAAGCCCGCTTTCACAATCGAAGGAAATACCAGTATGCCTTTAGCGCGTTTTCCTAACTGTCTTGCCTCGGGATTGCTTGCATAAAGTTGCTGTAATGCAGCGTTGGAATCACGAGTAATGTCCGATGCAGAACTCGCTAACTGCGTACTTGCCATCTGTCCGCCCGTCGATTGGCAACCCGTCAAAGCCAGTAAACTCAGTAATAAAAAACCTGACCATTTATTATTTAACATTATGTTTCTCCAGTTATTTTTAGTATTTATCGAGAGGATTTCTATTCTTCCTCTGCCAATGTTTTCCGCGCTTGCTCCAATAATTTAAGTTGTTCGTCATTCAGTTCGGGAAATTTTAAATCCAAATCACGCAGGGTCGAAGTGATAACGTCGGCAACAATGGCTCGCATTGCCCACTTGTTATCAGCTGGCACAATATACCAAGGTGCCCAGTCTGTGCTGGTGGCGTTAATCAGGTCTTGATATGCCTGCATATAATCATCCCAGTGCGCACGTTCAGGAAGATCCGAGCTTGAAAATTTCCAATTTTTTTCAGGACGTTCCAACCGCTCCAAAAAGCGTTTTTTTTGCTCGTCTTTAGAAAGGTGCAGGAAAAATTTGAGTACGATAGTGCCATTGCGTTCCAGATGATGTTCAAAGGCGTTGATGTCTTCATAGCGATTTTCCCAGAATGACTTGCCTCGTTTACCGTCGGGCAGATGCTGGAGCAATTCAGGATGGACTTTGACAACCAGCACGTCTTCGTAATAAGAGCGGTTGAAAATACCGATTCTGCCTCTTTCGGGCAGGCTTTTCATATAACGCCAGAGAAAATTGTGATCCACATCTTCAGCTGAGGGTTTTTTGAAGCTGAACACCTGACAGCCCTGCGGATTGACACCTGACATGACGTGTTTGATTGTACCGTCTTTACCCGCTGCATCCATTGCCTGAAACACGATTAATAGCGAATAGCGATCATCTGCATACAATAATTGCTGCACCTCTGCCAAATCGGCGATGTTCTGTTCCAGAATTTCATTGGCACGTTCTTTTAACTGTTCTTTGCCAAACGCCTTAAATTCCTCGTTCTGCGCCCAGCCGGTGTCATAGTCCTTAAGATGAATTTTTTTGCCGGATTTGACGCGAAAAAGTTTGATGTATTTTTGCTTTATCATCATTGCCTCCATTAAGGTAAACGAATCTCTAAATACCGCTGAAAATAATCTGCGAATCAGTGATACAGCAAAAACAGCTAAAAATCAAACATTATCAATAAAATTAGTAGGTGATTAGGTAAAGGGTAATTTTCTCATCATGCAACGGAGTTAAAACTCATGAGTTTTGACTCCGCGTGTCAACATCACTTTATTTTTTATTTTAATAACTGATGTTACGCACAAGAACATTTTTGTCCACGAAAGACACGAAAAGCACGAAAAAGACTAAAAAATAATAAGTGTCATATAAATTATGGCTCGCAAAGTCAAAAAACGCCCAGAGTCAGTGCGTTTTATTCTGACGTACCCAATAAAGACCTGCGAGGTTTTAAAAACCTCGCAGGTCTAGCCTAGACACTTATACAAGACGCATTAGCTTTGATTTTTTTCGTGCCTTTCGTGCTTTTCGTGGACTATTGATTTTTCATGCGTGACATCAGTTAATAACTGACACGAATGCCCACTTCGCCGCTACGCCCTGCATCGGGTGCGAAATTACGCAGATAAGAGGTTGAATTGCGGATATTTTCATTCGTCAGATTTTTCGCATTGGCAAACACCATAATGTCCGCTTGGCTAATACTGGCAACATGATATTGCGCTCCTAAATTCAGCAATAAATAACTAGGCGTACTGGTTTCATTCGCGCCCGCATGAGTTTGGGCTTCGCCGCGTGTTAAACGCACATTGCTGCTAAAGTCGTTTTTCTCATAACTCAGTTGTACGCCATAACGCAGCGGCGGCATTCGGGGTACATCACCGCCTTTGTTGAATGTGCCGCGTGTGTAATCGCTGAATACACTTAAATCGACTAAGCCATAATGATTTTCCATCAACGGGAATTTCAGTTGTGCTTCATAGCCTTTAAAGGTCGCGCCTGCTTGTTGGTTAATTTCAACGGGAATACAGGCTTCGCCTAGCGTACAGGCATCGGTAAAATCACCCGCGTCAGTATTAAACAAATAATCCGCGCGTTGCTGATAAATGTAATTGCTGACCCAGTTATGAAACACGTTCACTTCCGCACTCATCCAGTCGCTGTTAAAACGGTAGCCCAAATCCAGATTATTGGAAAATTCTTTACGCAAATCGGCATTGCCCAGTTCATAACTGCGTGAGGCTTCATGCACTCCGTCATAAAACAATTCCTGAATTAACGGGGCGCGTTGTGAATGCGTATAAGCCAGACTGAGTTGATGTTGTTTAGTCACATCCCATAAGGCAGAAGCTGAACCGCTAATCGGCAAATAGGTCAGATTACTCCCATTTTCAGGTGAAATTGTTACCCATTCGCCGCGCCCACCTAATTCGTAAGTCACGTCACCGTGTTTATAGGATTCGACGGCAAATAAGCCATAACTGTCAATGTTGGATTTGGGGACTAACGGCTTAGAACCATCGGCATTGATGGCTGAGAACTGGCTGTTAGTGGATTGAAAACCCAGTGAACCTGTTAATGCGCCAATCGCTTTTTGTTCCAGTTCCAAACGGCTGGCGTAGGATTTATTTAAAAATTGCGTGGCGGGTATACTGCCGTCTAATTCGGTATGTTGATAATCCGTGTAGCCAAACTTCATCTTTACTTTTTCGGCGAAGGTAAACGGCTGATTAAGTTGCGCCTTAAAATCGTATTTAGTTTGTTTTAAATTAATGGTAACGGGTGCGCCACCTGTGCCGTCGGAGGGAATGCCGTAATTTTTTTCTAATTGATTAATGGATGCACCGACCAAGCCCGCCTCGCCTATCATGGACACACCGACTGAACCGCCGCGTGAACGGGCGTTGCTGTTGTTGATTACGCCTTGTGAATTTTCAGGCGCGGTAAAACTGGGGTCATTAATCTGCACTGCCGCTTCATCTATCGCTTGTCCGCCGATATGCGTGTTGCCTTGGTCACGATAAAAGCCATCGACATGATACGCAAAGCCGTTGTGACTGCCTTCGACTTTCACCACGCTGGAGGTTTCATTGGTTGCTGAATCGTAACGTTGCTCACCCGCGCCACCGATGACTTTATCAAAGGCTTTTTCAGGAATGCGATTATCTATCACGTTGACGATACCGCCTATCGCGCCATTGCCGTACAGCAAGGTGGCAGGGCCGCGCAACACTTCGATACGCTCTGCTAAAATCGGCTCAACCCCATTGGCGTGGTCAGGGCTTAAGGACGAAGCATCATTGTTAATCATGCTGTTTTGCATCACCTGTACGCGCGGCCCGGATTGCCCGCGTATCACAGGCGTACCGACACCTGCACCAAACGATTGATTGGTTACGCCCAATTCATTTTTCAGCGTATCGCCGATGGTAGTACCCATTTTGCTGTGCAGTGCATCACCTGTGAGTACGGTGACAGGTTTAGCAGATTTTGAACTGGACGTTGCCACAGGCGCACTCACTACCATCGTGTCTAATTGTTTTATATTCTCACCAGCGGCTAATGCGGTGGCGGTTGATAAGAAAAAAAGCGGGATGATTTTTTGCATGGTTGTAAACGTCTGAGTTGATAAAAGACGTTATATGTTATGTTATAACATAACGACAAACAAGCGTTTATTGGATGATATTCCGTATGACTGCCAGTCCTTTAAAGAGCTGGCGGTCATACTAGCGTGATGTTAATCCGATAAATTCGTCTCTACAGATGCCGCACACCGACTGCAAATACCATGAATTTCAATGGCTTTGCTATGAACAATAAATCCTGCATCGTTAAACTCTTCTGCCAGTGCCTGCATCACTTTAGTTGCCGTGCGCTCTTCGACTTCCTGACAATGCTTGCAAATCAGCAATAACTGCTCATGCGGCGCGTTGGAACAGCGGCAACCGATAAACGCATTCAAACTTTCCACGCGATGAATCAAACCCTGTTCACTTAAAAATTCCAAGGCGCGATAAATAGTCGGCGGTTTTGCTGCCATTTGTAAAGGTTTGATACGGTCTAATAATTCATACGCTTTGACTGCTTTATGACTTTCCCAAATCAGCTCCAGTACCTGATAACGAATAGGCGTTAATTGCACCCCGCGCGCCAGACACACCTGCTCAGCAGTCGCTAAAGCTGTACTTACGCAGTGTTTATGATTGTGATTCAGTGTAGTCATGATGATGCGGCAGATAAAAATTGAATGTTACAGTATAACATTGACTAGCAATACACCTGTACAGGGATAGAGGAATTTTCTGGCTTGCAAATATTTTGTCAATGTTTTGTATAGATATATATTGACAAACTTATTATCACCTAGTAATTTATTAATCGAGAGTTACTACTTTTCTCGCCGTTAAAATGACTAAAACTCCTCTATAACCCCCTTTTAGGCTTTCTGTAAAAGGGGGATTTTTTATGATTCATGATTGCTGGGTGAATAATGCTATGGCATCAAAAATTTTTCAAAGCAGCAAATTTATGCTGGTCGCTAATTTCATGATTTCAGTCATGCTGCTGACAGTTGGCAGCTTACTGTCATTATCAGACCGCTATTCCCTGTTCGACTTTAATCAGGAATTGTATGGTGAGCTAAGCAACAACATTAGAGTTACCATGATTTACATGGCACTCACCGAGATTATTGTTTGTATGTATTGCATTATAAGAAAAAAAACCCAAGCCTTTGTATTAGTAGGTTTCTTTCTCATTTTAATGATGGGTTCAGTGTATTTTTACGGTGAAATCAACGACGTTGAAATAGATGAAAATCTTTACTCGTTCTTTTTATACACAGGTGTGTCACACATTATCTTTGGCATCATGTCAAATTTAAAAAGAGATTTATACCAGTAGCTCATCCGCTACTACCGTATTCTGAAATTTAAGCGACGGACAGATGGCTTTGCTCCGACTTCTTAAATAACGCCATGACTTCAGAAGAGCCTCCCAGTACACTTTTTCCAAAACCCTGCATGAACAATGTAACCGCCACCTCGCGTGTATCAACGTCAATAGCAAATTAAAGACTCCATTTTTTGCACTTTGTTCCATTCTGTCTACGGGCTTTTCAGCTTGCCCGAAATGTCAAAAAGCGAAGAAAATTCCTGTTATGCTATAGTGTTCAGACAGATACTGGAATCTGTAATATGTGCGATGTGAATTCTTTAATCAAACACGCGACTATGGTACTTTTGTACTATCTTTAGAAGAGGTATCAACCTGTTCAAAAACTAACATAAAGTGTCTTAAAACTATGTCTACTCTCGAAGATAACGCCGAAACGATCAATAACGAATCGACATTTACAGTTGCAGAAGATGATGGATTATCTGCTATTAATGTGCTGGTTCCGACAGGTAAAAATAAACGGATAGCCACTCGTTATATGAGAGACGATATTGCCGTCGCACTGTGTGAAATAACACCGTTCAGCTTTGGCAAAGAGATTTTTATTGATTTCGTTAAATTAAATGACATCACAGGCAGGGGTATATCCTTTTTCAGCACCCAACAAATTCCCGTTAATAAAAAAGTTATTCTCAATCTTCGCTTTCATTCAGACATGACATTTAAAATCAATGCCACCATTATTTATCGCTCCAACGTATCGCCTTATCAATACGGCATAAAATTCGATCACGACCACCGTGAACTCAGCGATCATATTCTGGATACCCAACGCACGCTGGTGTTCAAATAATGACTGCTTACACCTTAAGCGACCTTATCATTTATCCCGTAAAATCTTTGGCAGGCATTCATTTAACGCATTGGCAAGTCACGGCAACAGGTTTGCAATACGACCGACAATGGATGCTGGTGGATAATCAGGGGCAGTTTTTAAGTCAACGCCGCTTGCCGAAAATGGCGTTGATTAACACCGCAATCACGGCTGAACACCTGATCTTATCCGCGCCTAATAAAGAAAATTTAGTGCTGTCGTTAGCACCGACAGGCGGCGATGTGATTGTCAGCACCATCTGGCATGACCAATGTGCAGCGCGTAGTGTTTCGCCCGATGCCGATCAATGGTTCAGTGATTTTTTAGACATAGATTGCCGTTTGGTGTATTTACCCGATGACGTGATACGTCCTGTTGATACTCAATACGCCGAAGCCACTGACCAAGTGGGTTTTGCCGATGGTTTCCCCTTCTTAATCATTGCAGAATCATCACTCACCTCATTAAATCAAGCCATGCAGCTTAATCTGGGTATGAACCGCTTTCGCCCTAACTTAGTGATTGCAGGGTGCGCGAGTTATGCGGAAGACAGTTGGCGTGAAATTCGTATCGGTGACATTGATTTTACATTGCCCAAACCCTGTTCGCGCTGTGCAATTCCTACCATTGACCCTGACACGGCGCACACAGGTAAAGAACCGCTGACCACACTGAATCGGCTGCGAAAATGGCAAAATAAAGTGTATTTCGGACAAAACGCCATCCATAATAAAAGCGGTCATTTAAGCGTCGGTGATAAGGTACACGTCATACTGACAGGCGAAAAACAGCCGCCGCTTTAAGTCGCTTAAGTAATAATGTTATTATTCTTCTATTACAAACACACAATTCATTCTTTATAAAAAATACATGAAAATTTTAATTACTGGCGGCGCGGGTTTTATTGGTTCTGCGCTGGTGCGTTATTTAATTAACGATACCGAACACAGCGTTGTTAATGTCGATAAACTGACTTATGCAGGCAATCTTGAATCGCTTACCTCCATAGAGGCAAGTCCGCGTTATGCGTTTGAACACGCCGACATTTGCGACGCGCCAAAAATGGCTGAGATACTCAGCACACACCAACCCGATGCCATTATGCACTTGGCGGCAGAATCTCATGTAGACCGTTCAATTGACGGCCCTGCGGCATTTATTGAAACCAATATTATCGGCACTTATACGCTATTAGAAGCGGCGCGTAGTTATTGGCAAGCCCTGCCTGAGGCAAGAAAATCCGCGTTTCGGTTTCACCATATCTCCACCGATGAAGTATATGGTGACTTGGAAGGCGAAGATGATTTATTTACCGAAGAAACCTCTTACGCACCCAGCTCTCCGTATTCAGCCTCTAAAGCCAGTTCCGACCATTTAGTACGCGCATGGCAACGGACGTATGGCTTGCCTGTATTAGTGACTAACTGCTCTAATAATTATGGGCATTTTCATTTCCCTGAAAAACTCATTCCGCTAGTTATTTTAAACGCCTTGGAAGGTAAACCGTTACCCGTGTATGGCAATGGCTTACAAATCAGAGATTGGCTGTTTGTTGATGACCATGCCAGAGCCTTATTGACTGTCGTTGAAAAAGGGCAAATCGGTGAAACCTACAATATCGGCGGACATAATGAAAAACCCAATATCACCGTAGTCAAAACTATTTGTGCGTTATTGGAAGAACTCAAACCCAATAAACCCGATGGCGTAGCACATTACGAAGATTTAATTACTTACGTCACCGACCGCCCCGGTCATGATTTACGTTATGCGATTGATGCCAGTAAAATTGAAAGAGAACTGGGCTGGACACCCGCAGAAACCTTTGAAACAGGCATGAGAAAAACCGTGCAGTGGTATATCAATAATCTGGATTGGTGTCAGCATATTTTAGAGCGTAAGTTACAGGTTAAAAGCTAGTACACCGTCGGTTTAGTTATAAGGGGTAAAGTTGCTAGACCTGCAAGGTTTTTAAAACCTCGCAGGTCTTTATTACCCCCACTCTAACAACTTACGCTAAAATGCCCCTCATTATAGTAACAACCCCTTGTATTCAATTATGTTAAAAAAAATCGCTCCTATCGTAATGACCTCTTGCTTATTAGTCGCTTGTGCGACCAGTCCCACAGGCAGAAGTCAATTACTGGTAATGCCAGATGCAGAAGTTGACCAAATGGGTTTACAGTCATTTGCAACACTAAAACAACAGAAACCCATTAACCAGAATCCGCAATATAATCAATTGGCTGCCTGTGTTGCAGGAGCTATCACGCAACAAGTCGGCGGCAGCTGGGAAGTGGTGGTTTTTGAAGATTCATCACCGAATGCGTTTGCCTTACCCGGTAATAAAATTGGCGTTTATACGGGCATGATTACACTGGTAGCGGGTAATCAGGAACAATTAGCGGCAGTCATCGGGCATGAAGTCGGACACGTTTTAGCCAAACACAGCAATGAACGCGCCTCGCAAGATATGGCAGTCAATCAAGGCTTGGGCATGGTGCAAGCCATGAGCAACCCGCAAAGCACAATGGGACAAACAGGCATGGCATTACTGGGTCTGGGTGCAGAATACGGCATCTTAAAACCGTACAGCCGCGAGCATGAAAGCGAAGCCGACATTATCGGCATGGATTTAATGGCAAAAGCAGGCTTTGATCCCAGTCAAAGTATCACCCTATGGCAAAAAATGGATCAGGCATCGCAAGGTCAACAACCTATCGAATTTATGTCCACCCACCCTGCCCACGCCACCCGCATTCAGCAGTTACAGCAACACCTGCCGCAAGCAACGGCATTGTTTCAACAAGCACAGGCAACGGGCAAACAGCCGCGTTGTAATTAATCTAGGCACGGCTGAATCAGGAAAATATCATGTTATGGTCAGAAGTCATTACCAACCCCAGTTTAAAAGACCTGCCTTTTAAAATTGAGCTGAACCGTTACGGAAAAATAGAAATGTCACCCGCGTCTAATAAACGCGGTCGTTTGCAATCCCATTTAGGTAGTTTACTGGCGCGTAAATTAAAAAAGGGTGTGGTATTAACTGAATGCTCTATTCAAACCTGTGAAGGCGTGAGAGTTGCTGATGTCGCGTGGTGTTCCAATGAATTTATTAAACAACATGACTACGAAACGCCCTATTCATCCGCGCCAGAACTCTGTATAGAAGTGGTTTCGCCCTCCAATTCTAAAGAAGAAATGGCGAATAAAGTCGGCTGGTATTTACAGGCAGGTGCGAAAGAAGTGTGGATTGTCTGGGAAAATGGCGTGGTTGATTATTATGATGTCTCAGGACAACTAAGCCAATCGACTTATGTACCAAATGTTAAATTACCTAAATTGGGTTGAAACTTATGCTCTATCTATTAGCAATTCTATTACCCCCTGTTGCCGTCTTATTTTGTGGCAAACCGATACAATTTATTTTGAATATCATTTTGACCTTATGTTTCTACTTGCCCGGTGCGGTTCATGCGATTCTGGTGGTCAATAGTCATCTTGCCGATAAACGTGCAGAACGCATAGAGCAAGCGATTAGAGACAGTCATAAATCATGAACCCACACCTAAGCCAATTACACCCGTATCCGTTTGAAAAACTGGCACAACTCAAACACGGTATCACGCCACCTGCTGATAAGTCGCCGATAGTATTATCCATCGGCGAACCTGCACACGCTACGCCGCCGTTTATTAAAGAAGCGTTAATCAACAAGCTACAGGGCTTATCCAATTACCCGACCACAAAAGGCATCCCTGAATTAAGACAGGCAATTGCCGATTGGTTGACGCGGCGATTTTCTTGTGTGGTGAATGCCGATACGCAAGTATTACCCGTCAGCGGCACTCGTGAAGCATTATTTTCTTTTGCACAATGTGTAATTGATGCCAGCACCCAGCCTGTGGTGATTATGCCGAATCCGTTTTATCAGATTTACGAAGGTGCGGCATTATTGGCAGGTGCAGAGCCGTATTTTTTAAACACGCTGGCGGATACTGATTATTTACCCGATTTTGATACCGTGCCAGAAAGCGTGTGGCAACGTTGCCAGTTGATTTATATCTGCTCGCCTGCCAATCCTGCGGGTTCTGTCATGTCAGTCGCCGATCAGGAAAAATTACTGCGCTTGGCAGAACAATACGATTTTGTGATTGCTTCCGATGAGTGTTATAGCGAACTGTACGATGATGAAAACAATCCGCCTGTCGGCTTGTTGCAAACCGCTTATAACATGGGCAATACAGAATTTAAACGTTGCGTGGTGTTTCACAGCTTATCAAAACGCTCCAACGCCCCTGGTTTACGATCTGGATTTGTTGCAGGTGACGCACACATCTTGCAAGCGTATTTTCAATACCGTACTTATCAGGGCTGTGCAATGCCCTTGCCTACCCAATACGCCAGTATCAGCGCGTGGCAAGACGAAGCCCACGTTATTGAAAACCGCCGTTTATACCGCGAGAAATTTACTGCTTTTATTGAGATTCTTGCCGATGTCTGTGTAGTCAAAAAGCCGCCCGCCAGTTTTTATGTATGGTTGAAAATACCCGACAACTTGGGTATAAACGATACTGACTTTACCCAACAACTGTTTGCACAGCAAAATGTCACTGTACTGGCAGGCAGTTTCTTATCACGCGAATTTAACGGCATCAATCCAGCTGTTAATCACGTTCGCATTGCCTTAGTTGCACCGTTGGCTGAATGTATTGAAGCGGCACAGCGTATTAAACGGTTTTTAACGACTTTATAGTTTCTACATTCCAGCGTTGCGATTAATATGATTAAAAGTTTTAAATGTAAAGAAACAGAAAAACTATTTAATGGTAAGTTTTCTAATAAACTACCACAAACTATACAGCGCACTGCACAAAGAAAATTAACTTTAATCCATGCAGCAACTACGTTAGACTTTTTGCGCGTACCACCTGTAAATCGCTTAGAATTATTAACAGCAAACAGACAAGGACAATACAGTATTAGGATTAACGAACAATGGCGAATTTGCTTTATCTGGCATGAGAATAATGCCTTTGATGTTGAAATTGTTGATTATCACTAAGGAATAATAAAATGCGAGATTTAACCCCTATTCATCCCAGTGAAATACTGCAAGAAGATTTTATGCAGGCATTTAATATGAGCGTGTCAGAATTAGCCAACGCCATTCATATACCAACAGAAGAATTAAATATATTTCTCGCGGCTAAAAAATCACTCAATGCCGATTTAGCATTGCGTTTAGCACGTTATTTTAATACCGATGCACAATCATGGTTAAACTTACAAAACCATTATGATTTAGAAACCGTGCAAGATACCTTAGCCGAGGAATTAGATAAATACATAAAACCAATAGTATTGCCCAATCCGTTTTTAAAAAGTTAAAGTCAAAAATTTCATTGAAAATATTCCAGCGTTGTGAAGACGCTGGAGCGTCAACTGTGGCATTCCAACGCAGAGCGTTGGAACGATGAATTTTCCTAAAAAAGTAGAAATTTAATTATTATGCGCGTATTCATCAGCTCCACCTGTTATGACCTAATCGACGTTCGTGCTGAATTAGCGGAGCAGTTAAAGAATATTGGTATTGCACCTTTTTTATCGGATGACAAATTATCTGACTTTAAAATAAAACCTGACGTTAATTCGATTGAAAGCTGTCTTAGTAATGTTGATTCCTGTGATGAATTGATATTAATTTTAGATAAACGTTATGGAGCTACACTGGAAAAAGCAGGCTATGAAAAAATTTCTGCTACACATCTTGAATATCGGCGTGCTATCGAAAAGAAAATGCCTATTCGGGTTTATGTGCGTAACCGCCTTGATGCGGATTATGTTATTTGGAAACGTAATGAACGAAGTGATAAAGTAAAACTTTCGTGGATTAATGAAAAGGATAAGGGGTTATTTTCTATATTGGATGAGCATATACCTTTACAAAAAGATACCACTGTATCGAATTGGTATTCTACTTTTACCAACTCTATTGATTTAAAAGCGGCTATTACCAAGCATTTTGAAAAACGAATGTTGCCGCAACGTTTAATTGAGGCGATTCAAAATAATAATTTCCCATTAATTGATATTGAAGTTAATACTGTTCAATTAGCTAGTTATGGGCATCCAAATTTTAAGGTTGAAACAAAAGTAACTAACGTTAGTTCTGTTCCTGCGTTTAATTTTAAACTTTATTGGGTGCATAAATCTCATGAGCCTAAAGAGAATACTGATATTTTTTCGTCTGGAAAAACTACATCAATTCAGTTGGTATGGAATACAGGAACAGAATCCTCATCTTTTGAGAATCATCTTATAGTGGAATATGAAAGCTCAATTGGAATTACAGTTTGGAATAAATTTCATGTAAGTTGTCGTTTAGTTTCTAGTGATTTAATTATACGTTGTGGAAAACTTATTGAACGAAAATTTCGTCGCTCATTAACAGGTCTATCCATAGAAATTGAAGCCGATGAATAAAAAAACACGGTGAAAAACAATGACAACCAGCAGTTATGAAGCAGACATCGTGGCTTGGGCAAATGAACAAGCGAAATTATTACGCACTAAGCAATTTGCGTTGCTGGATTTAGAACATCTTGCGGAGGAAATTGCAGACGTGGGTAAAAGTGAACAACGTGAATTGGCTAATCGTATGGCAGTGTTATTGTGCCATTTGATTAAGTGGCACTATCAACCCGCGCGACAAGGAACAAGTTGGCAGTTGACCATAAAAACGCAACGGGAGCGTATTAAACGACGGTTGAAACAAACGCCCAGTTTGAAATACTGCTTAACTGATAGCGATTGGTTAGCAGACGCATGGGATGATGCGCGTGATTTAGCTGAAAAAGAAACGGCTATTTCTTATGAGAAATTTCCAGAAACCTGTCCTTGGACGATGGATGATGTGTTGAGCAATGATTGGTTGCCCAACTAACGATTTTTTTAACAACCTTTAAGATGAATAACAACATGACACAATTACAACAAATAATCGAAACCGCTTTTGAACAACGCGCCGACATCACGCCAGCGAACGCTTCTGCCGAAGTGCGCAATGCCGTTACAGAAACTTTAAACCTGTTGGATTGCGGCAAACTGCGCGTTGCGGAAAAAATTGACGGCGATTGGGTCACGCATCAATGGTTGAAAAAAGCGGTGTTATTGTCTTTCCGTATCAATGAAAATCGCCTGATGGACGGTGGTAATACCCGTTATTACGACAAAGTGGAATGTAAATATTCCAATTATTCAGAAGAAGATTTTGCGGCGGCAGGTGTGCGTGTTGTGCCGAATGCCGTTGCACGTCATGGTTCACACATTGCTTCAGGCGCGATTTTAATGCCGTCTTACGTCAATATCGGTGCTTATGTGGATAGCGGCACAATGGTGGATACTTGGGTCACGGTCGGTTCATGCGCGCAAATCGGTAAAAACGTGCATTTATCAGGCGGCGTGGGTATCGGCGGCGTATTAGAGCCTTTACAGGCAAATCCGACCATTATCGGTGACAATTGCTTTATCGGCGCACGTTCTGAAATCGTTGAAGGCGTGATTGTGGAAGACGGTTGTGTTATTTCCATGGGCGTGTATATCGGTCAGAGTACCAAAATTTTCAACCGTATGACGGGTGAAATCAGCTATGGTCGCATTCCAGCGGGTTCGGTAGTGGTTTCAGGTAACCTGCCTTCAGCAGATGGCACTTATAGCCTGTATTGCGCGGTGATTATCAAACAAGTAGATGAAAGAACCCGCAGTAAAACAGGTATTAATGAACTGTTACGCGACTGATTACGCCCTCATCATCACTCAATAATTGCAAATATAGCGGATTGCCAGTCGGGCAATCCGCCTTAGCTGTGATTATATGTGCTGTTAAAAAATTGGTTTTTGTATGGACGATAAACATAATATTTTTCTCGCTTCATCAGTTGAACCCATGCAAATCAACGTATATGACTTGAAAGTGGGAATGTATGTATGTCAACTCGATAAGCCATGGCTGGAAAGCAGCTTTTTATTTCAAGGTTTTGAACTGAAAAATCAGGCTGACATTGATGCTGTCAAAAAAGAATGTGAATTTGTTTTTATTGATGTTGAAAAACAAAGCAACTCACTCAAGCTCCCGCAAAAAGAAACAGCTTACCTCACAGCAGGAACGCTGGAAAAAAGATACCCCAGCACCCCCAAAACATCCTTTATTCAGGAAATTGATCGTGCCGCCTACACTTATGGCAAAACCAGCGATTTAGTGCGCAGCTTCATGGAAGATGTGCAATTGGGTAAAGCGATTAATGCCGCCGTTGCCAAAAAAGTCGTTGCCGAATGTGTGAACAGCGTGATACACACGCCTGACGCATTATTATGGATGACCCAGTTAAAACACCGCGATATGTACACCGCGCAACACAGCATGAATGTGTGTATTTTATCCATTGCTTTAGGCAAGCATTTAAATCTTGCTGAGACAGAGCTTAATAACCTCGGTTTGTGCGGCATGATGCACGATATGGGGAAAATGAAAATCCCGTTGGAGATTCTCAATAAACCCGAAAAACTGGAACCTAAAGAATTGGTCATCATGCAAAGCCACGCGGCATGGGGCGCGAAATTACTAATCGCCAGTAAAGATATGTATGCGGGTGCTATTGATGTCGCGGGCAATCATCATGAACGTCTCGATGGCAAAGGCTACCCCAACAAATTAACCGATACGCAGATTACCCCCTATAGTCGCATAGTGACTATTGCTGATATGTATGACGCCATCAGCAGTGATCGCGTGTATCAAAAAGGCAGAAGTCATCTGGAAGCCCTTAAAATCATGACTGGTATGTGCGGCACACAACTGGATACCAAGCTCACTTATTCATTTATTGAGTGTATAGGCATTTATCCGCCGGGTAGTATTGTAGAACTCAATAGCGGCGAAATTGCGGTCGTGATTGAGGTCAATCCGCATCATAAGCTCAAACCCAAAATAATGTTATTACTCGATGAAAAGAAGCAACGCCGCCCATTACAACTGATTGATTTATTTTTAATGGATGGGATGGAAGTGGGTAAACGCACCATTAAAAATATTGTCAGGGCAGATACCTACAATATCAATCTTGAAGAATACTATAACCTTGGTCTGATAGGTAAAGGCTTATTATCAACAGGTGCTTAAGCTTGTTTTCCATTCATCATTAACACAAGTAACCCGCATGAATACCACTACCGCATTACCCGAGGATGCCATGTTTTCCAGCATCATCGTACAAGATTACGACATACTAAAAATGATTTGCCCGTCAATGGTAGAAATGAGCCGTTTGGTGGGCGCGACTGTTGGTGCGTATCCTGATAATTCAGAACAATTATCGGTTGTCGAATTAGGCGGCGGAACGGGCATTACTACCCTGTCGTTATTAATGGCAAAAGACAGCGCACGGATAATAAGTGTTGATATTGAACCCGCCATGCAGGCACAAGCGAAAAAAAATCTGCAACCATGGGTCGATAATCAACGCCTGAGTTTTTGTGCCGCTGACGCGCTGAGTGCGTTAAAAAACATGGCGAGTGACAGTGTTGATATTATTGCTTCCGCTTATACCCTGCACAATTTTCTGACTGACTACCGTGAACAGGTCATTAATGAAATGTTTCGCGTTTTAAAACCTGACGGGCAGTTTATCAACGGTGACCGTTATGCCTTGGATGACATAAGCGAGCATACCCGTTTGACGCAACAGGAAATTGCCCAGTTTTTTAAGGTACTGATAGCCGCCGATAAACTCGATTTACTGGAACAATGGATTGTGCATTTATTCAGTGATGAATCTGAAAATCGGGTCATGCGCGAATCGCTCGCCTTAACTCAATTGCGCACTGCGGGATTTACCGAGATTACGTTGAGTCATCGGCAGACCGTCAACGCCTTAGTCACGGCAACCAAACCCGCATAGGAGCAGCAGTATGTTTGAAATAGCAGAATTAGGACATAGTCTTGATAAAAATACTTATAACGAGCAAGTGCCGATTCTCAGAACGCAATTATTGACCATTCAGCAAACTCTCAAAGACTGTGATTTCCCCGTCATTATTCTGATTTCAGGTGTTGATGGCGGCGGTAAAGGTGAAGTCATTAATCTGCTCAACGAATGGATGGATGCGCGTTATATGCGTACTGTAGCGTTTTCTCACCCTAGCGATGAAGAGCTGGAACGCCCTAAATTCTGGCGTTTTTGGCGCACACTACCGCCAAAAGGATCAATCGGTATCAATGTCGGTTCATGGTATAGCGATCCTTTATCACAACGTGTTTACGGGGAAATTGACGATAACGCCTTGCAAGTGGAATTAACGCATATTCGCCAGTTGGAACAGGAATTATTTGATGACGGCACGTTAATCATCAAATGCTGGCTGCATTTAAAAAAAGATGAGCAGAAAAAACGTTTGAAAGCGTTGGAAAAAAATCCTGATACCAACTGGCAAGTCACCAAGCGCGATAAACGGCATTTAAAAATGTATGATGATTTTGTCACCGTTGCTGAAAAAGTGCTGACCGAAACCAGTACGGGTGACGTGCCGTGGTTGATTGTCGATGGCTCTGATATTCGTTATAGCAGTTTGACTGTGGGGCAACACATTTTTAATCGCATTCAACAACATATCGCTAAACGAGCGGCTGATAAACAAGTCACCTCCATTGTTGAATCAAATGGTGTAGTCCATGTCACGCAACAAAACTTATTGGATTCCTTGGATTTATCATTAACGATTGATAAAAAAACCTACAATCAGGAACTGGCTTTTTATCAGGGTAAACTCAATAAATTAGCGCGTGAAGCGCATAATCAAAAACGCTCGGTTGTATTAGTGTTTGAAGGCTGGGATGCGGCAGGTAAAGGCGGCGCAATCAGACGATTGACACACGCGGTCGATGCCCGAAATTATCAGGTTATTCCTATCGCCGCACCGACCGATGAAGAAAATCAGCATCATTATTTATGGCGATTCTGGCGGCATATTCCGCGTGCCGGCATACTGACTATTTATGATCGCAGCTGGTATGGACGGGTATTGGTCGAGCGCGTGGAAGGTTTTGCAACCACGAAAGAATGGCGACGTGCGTATTCAGAAATTGTTAATTTTGAAGAAGCACTGACTGAACACGGGATTTTAGTGCTGAAATTCTGGCTGCATATTGATAAAGATGAACAGTTGCGCCGCTTTCAGGAGCGCGAAAAAATCACTTATAAACAATATAAAATTACCGAAGACGATTATCGTAACCGTGACCGCTGGGATGACTATCAACTGGCAGTCAACGAAATGGTGACGCGCACCAGTACACAAAGTGCGCCGTGGATATTGGTTGAAGCCAACGATAAAAAATATGCGCGTGTTAAAATTTTAAAAACGCTGTGTGATAAATTGGAACGATTTTTGGCAGATGCTTAAATAAATACCCACCAAAAGCATGAAAAAATAGATAACTCACATGGATAAAATTTTTCGTGCTTTGGTCGTTTTTGCGGATAAATACTCTAGCACAACTTCAGTTTAGTTATTACGAGTAAAGTTGGCTAGACCTGCGAGGTTTTAAACACCTCGCAGGTCTTTATTGCACACGTCAAAATAAACGTGATGTTTAGATAATAAGCGTATCCATTAAATCAATCATAAATTCCATTTCTTCATCTTCAACTTTAATCCATGTATCAAAGCCCAGACTGTTTAACACGCTCTTGCCTTTGTCATCATTGTTCATAGCAAGCAACAGTGCTTGAATTTCATCACGTCTGCCCGCTAATTTCGGCCCGATCATTAATGAATGGTGAATCACGCTGATTTGGCTGCGCACTAAAATTTTTAACTGTTTTTTAGTTAAATTAGATAAATCATCAAATGCCTTTGCCAAAAATATCCCTACGTCTGCTTCACCCTGTAACAGGCTTTTGGCAATCAACACCTGACTGTTATAAAAACGGGTGTTGATATTACCGGCATCCAGATCACCTGCTTCCAGCATAATCATGCCTATCATGTGTACATCGGGATCTTCAGTCACAGCAACGTTGATACCCGGCAATAGTTCGGCAACATCATTGACTGAGCTGTCGGCACTAACCGCGATAATCGCCTCATCAGACGTATTCCCTGCTCTAACCAAGGGTAAAAAACCTTTTTCACGCACCAGCATGGCAGCATCAAACGGATTGGCATAAATTAAATCAATGTTATTCGCCTGAATGGCATCGCGCTGTGCCTGAAAGTTATCATACAACTCCAGATGTATGGATTCACCGCTTTGTCTTTGCAACCAAGTGTTGAAGATGTACCAGCCAGACAAATGATCGGGCGAAAAATCGGGGCTAACAGTGAATGTGTACGACATGGCAAACCTCCTTTGTTAAAATAATGTCGGATAAAGTTGAATGCACTCGTTGACTTTGGTTCGAGAAGGCTTACGGCGCACGGAAGTGTATCCGACCACTTGACCATTTCTGATATTAGGAATAACAGTGGCTTTAACCCAATAATAGCCGCCGTCTTTACGCAGATTTTTAACAAATCCCTGCCATTTTTCGCCTCTGTTGACAGTATCCCATAAGTCTTTAAAAGCAGCCGACGGCATATCGGGGTGTCTTAAAATAGAATGCGGCATTCCAATAAGCTCATCTTCTGTGTAACCGGACATTTCGATAAATGACTGATTGACATGAGTAATTACGCCTGCCTTATCAGTCGTTGAAACAATAAGTTTACCGTCAGGATAAGGTGTTTCAATATCGGTATAAAAAACTTTTCTGCTGCCATTGCCGTATAAATCAAGCACAGATTCCTTATAATCACCCACTATATCTTCTAGCTTCATATCTGAGAGCATAAGATTTATCTCCTATAATGAATAGCTTGTTGTCTATAATAAATCAGCAATACTGGCAGCCGCCCGTTTTACATCAAGAAAAATCAAGCCCAATTTAGCGTTAGGTTTTGCCAACACGGTTAAGACAGATTCCGCACCCGCGTAAGTCATCAGCACATAGCCCTTAGCCCCTTTAATCAACACCTGTTCCAATGCACCTCTTGCCAATTCCTGAGCGGTTCTATCACCCAAAGACAGCATTGCCGCACTCATAGCACCGACTCTGTCTTCATCCATGCCGCTGGGCAATACCGATGCAATCATTAAACCATCTGTTGATATAACGCCAGATGCTTCAATATCTGCTGACGTACCATTAAGCTCTGTCAACACAGAAGTTAACATATCTGCTCTCATACTCTATTTGTCTCCTCGTTAATGTGAATGTAATCTAAGCACAGTAATATCTTTAAATTCAGCTCAACTGTACGACTACATTCTAATTGCTTAAAACAATAATCGGCTATAGCAAATCAGCAATACTGGCGGCAGCTCGTTTTACATCCAGAAAAATCAAGCCCAATTTGGCATTCGGTTTTGCCAGCACTGTCAATACTGATTCTGCACCCGCATAAGTCATTAAGACATAGCCCTTAGCACCTTTAATCAAAACCTGTTCCAGTGTACCTCTTGCCAGTTCCTGAGCAGTTCGATCACCTAAAGAAAGCATTGCCGCACTCATTGCACCGACTCTGTCTTCATCCATACCGCTCGGCAATACCGATGCTATCATTAAACCATCCGTGGATATAACACCAGACGCTTCAATATCTGCTGAAGTACCATTAAGTTCTGTCAAAACAGAAGTCAACATATCTGCTCTCATATCAGGTTCCTTTTTTTATTGTGTGCGTAATATTAAAAATTAACTACTCTTATCTGCGTAGCGTATACTTAAAGCCCAAACCAAGGAAACAAAATCGGGTTGGTTAAAATGCGGAATGCCGGAAATGGCAATCACAAAACGGTTTTTGCCGATAAATAACGGCCAAAAACCCACATGGCTATTACCAAATACATCAACAACTGCCCACGCATTACTGCCCAGCCCCATATTATTGCGCAGTAATCCTGAACGACGGTCATGCACCGTTGAAATTTCTGCACTTAAAGCCGACAATTCTTCGGCAACTTCATGAGGAAAACCGCTACTGACCAGATAAAATCCCTCTTGGTCAGCCAATAACACCTTACCGTTTTCTGAAATACTGCTGAGTAATTGCGGCAAAATATTTTCTAACGCACCAGATGGATAATCCTGCGCTGAATTCACACCTTGAACCCAGCCCAGTTTTTGACAATGATGCAGTAATTCCAGACATTTCTGTTCATCGTCATTGTGCATAAGCGATTGCAATGTTTTGAGAGTAAGACTGGGTGTTTGCTGCTGTAGTAGTATATTCTTTAAAAATTGCCGTGGTTTGTCTGACTCCACAGAGCTGGCGGCATAATACGCACCTGCGGGAGTAGGATATAAATAGAGTCCTTCTGTCAAAGAGTATTGACTCATTAATTATTCCTCTAACCCGGGATCCAATGAATAAAGTAATGATTGTATTAAAATAGAAACATCGTTTCTGACTCTGGCATCAACAGCAAAAACAGGTAATTTTAACCCCATGACACCGAGCTGAACCTGATAATCTTCAATCGTAGGTTTGGCACTCACATCCATTTGTGTCACACCGACAGCCACAGCGGTATCGCCGATAAACTTATCGAACGCGTCTAAAAAAAACTTCATATCTACAAAGGGGTCGGCACGGGTATTGTCAAGTAACAGCACTAACCCGATGCCGCCTGTGACCAGAATATCCCACATAAAATCAAAACGTTCCTGTCCGGGTGTGCCATAAAGGTGAAGTTTCTCACCACCGGGTAAATTCATCACACCATAATCCATAGCAACCGTGGTTGCCGATTTTTTGGATTTAGTCATATCACTGGCGGCAGCATCTGTTTTTATAGGGGGCAGATCACTGATTGAATTGATAGCCGTAGTCTTACCAGCACCTACAGGTCCTGTAAAAATAATCTTATATTGACTCATAATATAGTTGTTCCGTAAGGCTTAATTAACCGCGTAATTTACTCATGATTCGACCGAGAAATCCTTTATTTTTATTTGCCTTGATTTCAGATGATTGTGCTATCAGGGCATCGGATTCTCTTCTGGCTTGCCCTGTCAATCCCAGTGCATACGCTGCGCTGATAAATACAAATACATATTGCGGCTTGATATTGAGAACTTCTGCAACATTGGCCAATGTTCTGGGGCCGCGAATTAACAATGCGGAAATACGCAAAGCATGGGGAGTGATAAGCAATCGGGTAAAGTTAGGCCAACTTTTTAAATAAACAGGCTGTGTAATATCAATAGCAATAGGATAGCGTCCCTTCGATGCCCAGCAGGCTACTTTCCAGAGAAAAGCATCCATACTGTGAAATTTTTCCAATGATCGCGATAAAGAGGATGATTCAAATGTCAATGCGGTTGTTGATATTTTTCCATCCAGCGTATTAGAAATAATCAATCCGGAAAATGCTCGCAACTGCTTATCATCGGCATCAAGCCAGATTTCATTATTTTGGGGGAAAATAATCACAGGATTCCAGCCTGAATTCAACTGCATAATTTCGCCTTGCTCACGGCTTATTTTAAAAGCTGATTCAACATGACCTTGAAAGTAATCTTTTGGATTGTATTTTGCAACAGCAAACTGATTGGGATCATTAACATCAAGACCGGTCACATTACCGATAAAGGCATTAAATCCTTTTTCATTCAACTGCATCGCCGCTTGATGTTTTGCCGTTTTTTTACGTTCATCATCGTCAATAACAAATGACTTAAGACCGGTATTTTCTGCTTTTTCAACAACAGGCTGAGCTGCTGAAATACTGGCTTTCAGCTGAACATTCTGCGTTTGGCTTTGTTTTAATTTATCTAAAAGAGCGGTAGCTTTATTAAGCGCACCCAGCATATCATCGGTTTTTACAGGTTTTTTAATATAAAAAACATGAGCCAGCTCACCATCGCGTAGCGAGAGCGCAATAACAGGTCTATGCGGTTTTTTTGCACGATGCGATTCCATTAATTTGCCTACACCTGATATATCCGCATCGAAAACATCGACATCTGCTTCACTATCACTGACGACTACAGCAGCACCCCTGCACGGTCCTTGCAAATACATCACCATTGTTTTGGCTGTGCGTTCTTCCATGCCGTGTAATGCAACCTTTAATGGACTTTTGCTTTTATCCATTGTTGTTCTGCCCTTTAAAATAATTATTTAATTGATTCCAGTCATCCGTCATACTTACGCCTAACCGAGTTAAGTTAGCTAATAATTGGTGAAATCGGTTAGAGTCACCCGTCAGTTTGTAAAGCTCGAACAGCTCCTGATGTAAGTCCAGCCGTTCTGGCTGTATTAAAATAGCTTCTTCAAGCACAGTTTTTGCCTCATCCAGCTGACTATATTGAATATGATCAAGAGCAATAATTAAAGCATCATCTTTTTTTACTTCATTCTCAATCTGCCGAACCATCTTATTGGCACCTACCAATCCTTTGCTGAAAATTGAATACTGATTGCCTCTCAACAGACTTGCGCCTACTTGATCTCCTTTTAAGTAGCTTTTGAGTTCTTGAAGTTGTTCTGAAATCAACCGCGACTTTGTACCCAATACCATTCGCCAACTAATAGCCTGCCCTTGCTTATTTAAAATAATCAGTAAATCAACCAGAGCCGCATAAAGTTGCTCATTCAGATTTTCCTGAAAACAATAATAAATTCGCTGCACATGATTAATGAGACATTTAGGCTTTTTAGCAATCAGAAACACTAACTTTTCTAATGCTTCTGCATTATGCAGCGTGCCTGTATTACACCAGAACACACCTGTATTTTGCAGAGAAAAAAAATCTTTTGACTCCGAATGTTCATCTACATCATCGTCATTATAAGTAACTAACTGGGTATTATTATTATCCACAATAATTTCTTAATATCAGGGTTAGAGAATAGCTTTAAGTTATCATTTTACAAGTTTATTGCCTAATAAAAATCCACGCAGTGATAGTGTTTTTAAGATATAAACCCAAAGCACCCAACGTCTGATTATATCTGGACGCGCAACACCAAAACCAACCATAACGTATCAGCCTTTTGATGACCTCTGTATTTTTCACACATTTTAACGGTATACCATGTAAAATTAACATTACATATTTTCGTAATTTTAGGATGTAGTAACGTGTTTAGAGGAACAACCATACTTTCTGTTCGTAGAGCAGGCAAAGTCGTTATTGGCGGTGATGGTCAAGTCACCTTAGGCAATACCGTCATGAAAGGCAATGCCCGCAAAGTACGCCGATTATATCACGGTAAAGTCATTGCAGGGTTTGCAGGTTCAACAGCCGATGCCTTCATGTTGTTTGAACTGTTTGATGCCAAAATAGAACTGAGCAAAGGCAACTTAATGAAAGCCGCTGTTGCAATGGCAAAAGAGTGGCGTACCGACCGCGCCTTACGCAAACTGGAAGCACTGCTCATCATTGCCGATGCTAAAACATCACTCATTATTTCAGGCTCTGGCGACATTATTGAACCCGAATATGACCTGTTAGCGATTGGTTCAGGCGGTGCGTATGCACAAGCCGCTGCCCGCGCCCTACTGGAAAACACCGACCTGAGTGCGCGTGACATTGTTGAACGCTCACTTAATATAGCCGCAGATACCTGCATTTATACCAATCACAATTTGCGTATAGAAGAATTAGATACAGAACTAGACATAGAACCTAACGAGTAACACCATGACCCAAATGACCCCCAAAGAAATAGTCAGCGAACTGGACAAACACATTATCGGTCAAGCCAACGCCAAACGCTCTGTCGCTATCGCTCTGCGCAACCGCTGGCGCAGACAACAGGTTGATGTTGCATTACGCGATGAAATCACCCCGAAAAACATCCTGATGATAGGCCCTACAGGTGTCGGTAAAACTGAAATCGCCCGTCGCCTTGCCCGCCTTGCCAACGCGCCGTTTATCAAAATAGAAGCCACCAAATTTACCGAAGTCGGTTATGTCGGGCGTGATGTTGATTCTATTATTCGGGATTTAGTCGATACTGCCGTCAAAATGACCCGCATGGCAGAAATGGAAAAAATGCAGACCAAAGCATTTGATACCGCCGAAGAACGTATTCTGGATGTGTTATTACCCAGAGCCGACGGCGGAATGTTATCCGACACCGAAGCGAATACCCGCCAAAAAATGCGTAAAAAACTGCGCGAAGGCGATTTGGATGACAAAGAAATAGAACTCGATGTGCAGGTCGCACCGATGGGCGTGGAAATCATGGCTCCTCCGGGTATGGAAGAAATGACCAGCCAACTACAAGGAATGTTTCAAAACATGGGATCAGGTAAAACACGCACCCGCAAAATGCCCGTCAAAAAAGCCCTGCAAACCCTGCAAGAAGAAGAAGCTGAAAAACTGGTCAATGAAGAAGAAATTCGCTTGCGTGCCGTTGAAGCCGTTGAACAAAACGGCATCGTATTTTTAGATGAAATTGACAAAATCTGCAAACGCTCGGAAATGGGCGGCGGTGGCGGCGAAGTCTCGCGTGAAGGCGTACAACGGGATTTATTACCGCTGGTTGAAGGCAGCACCGTCAACACCAAATACGGCATGATAAAAACCGATCACATTTTATTCATCGCCTCAGGTGCATTTCATTTAACCAAACCGTCAGATTTAATCCCCGAATTACAGGGACGTTTTCCGATTCGTGTCGAACTCAACGCCCTGACCGCCGATGATTTTGTTCGTATTCTGACCGAACCCAATGCCTCGCTCACTGAACAATACGAAGCCTTATTAGCCACCGAAGGCGTATCGCTGACGTTCGCCGAAAGCGGCATTAAACGCATTGCTGAGCTGGGTTTTCAAGTCAACGAAACCACCGAAAACATCGGCGCAAGACGCTTGCACACCATGCTGGAACGCCTATTAGAAGAAATTTCATTCAACGCACCTGATTTAATGGACAAAACTATCATCATTGATGAAGCATACGTTGATGGGCATTTAACCGAATTTGCCGAAGACGAGGATTTGAGTCGGTATATTTTGTAAGTCGGCAGGTAAAAATCGCTCAAACCTGCGAGGTTTTAAAAACCTCGCAGGTTTATATATAGATCCGAACTGCGTATGAACTTAAACAGGTAAATTGTAGAGCGGTATAGGTTGGGTTGCCGCTTTTTGGCAACCCAACCGTATTGCACATCCTGTTTTTGTTGGATTGGCTTAATACCAACCCACCTACTCAACTGTTTATTGTGTAGCAAGTAGCCTGCATGGAACTTTGCGGAATACGGGGATTTTCGTGATGATGCCACTATTCTAGGGCGTTCCGCTACGCTCCATACTGGCTACATTTTGAAATAATTTCTCACCAAATAACCAAACAAAACCACCATGCAAAGCCTATTTTTTGAACAAGCCCAACAGAATCTTGATGCTATTTGTCAAAAAACCTGTGAAGACCACGAACCCTGTATTATTAATCGGGCAGACAATAATCATGTTGTGCTTTTATCATTAGCCGATTTTAATGCGTGGCAAGAAACGCATTATTTATTATCGACCCCTGCTAATGCTCAACACCTATTACATTCATTAGAGCAAGCGCGTAACGGTCAATTCTCAGCGCGAGAATTAATCGAAGAATGAATTTATTATTCACGAATGATGCGTGAGACGATTATTTGTATTGACAACAAACAGACAAGCAAATGCTAAAAAAAATTAATCAGCTCATTAAAGAAACCCAACGCACACCATTCGTGGGGACTGGCAAACCTGAACCGTTAAAACATCAGTTACAAGGTTGCTGGTCAAGACGTATTAACGGCGAGCATCGCTTAATTTATGAAGTGTCCAGTGATTCGCTTAAAATCATCGGCTGTCGTTTTCATTATTGACATTTTTACTCATGGCAAATCATCACACCCACGACCATTCACATCATCACAGCCACTCGCAGCCCCATCAAAGCGGACGCGCGTTTGCCATTGCTATTGTCTTAAATACAGGCTTTGTCGCGATAGAATTTATTTATGGTTTTATCGCCAACTCCACCGCGTTAATAGCCGATGCAGGGCATAATCTGTCTGACGTATTGGGCTTGATATTAGCAGGCGGTGCGGTACTGTTAGCGCGTAGACAACCCAGCAAACGCTACACTTACGGCTTACGCAGCACATCCATACTCGCCGCGCTTGCCAACGCCATGTTATTACTGCTTGCTTGCGGCGCAATCGGCATGGAAGCGGTAGAACGCTTTAATCAGCCGCCCGTCGTAGAAAGCCTTACCGTATCGGCAATTGCAGGTATCGGTATTGTCGTCAACAGCTTATCCGCGTTGCTGTTTCTCAAAGGCAGTCAACATGACATGAACATTCGTGGCGCGTATCTGCACATGGCGGCAGATGCGGCGGTCTCACTGGCGGTCGTTATCGTCGGTTTAACCATGTTTTATACCAACGACTATTACTGGCTGGATCCTGCCATTACCTTATTCATTGTCATCGTTATCGTCGTCGGCACATGGGACTTATTGCGCGAATCCATGCGCCTTGTATTAAGTGCAGTGCCTGAAAACATAGACGGCGCGGCAATTGAAGACTATCTATGTCAACTGGAGGGCGTGACCGACTGCCACGACCTACACATCTGGGGCTTAAGCACCACCGAAACCGCGCTTACCGTACATTTAGTCATGCCCAACGGCTGCCCCAATGATGCCTTTATAGACGACATCACCCACACACTGGAACATGATTTTTCAATTCATCATTGCACCTTGCAAATTGAACAAGGCGACACCAATCATGTCTGCTCACTGACACCCAAACAACACGCCCACTAAACTTATGCGCCTAACCAATAAACCCTGCAACAGCAGACCGACTGACCTCATTCTGCACCAGCTGTCCAAAAGCCTTGAAATTCATTTTGATGACGGCAAAATCTTCAACCTGCCCTGTGAATACCTGCGCGTCTACACGCCCTCCGCAGAAGCCCTAGGACACGGCGCAGGACAAGAAATTTTACAAGTCGGCAAAGAAAACGTCGGCATCACCGAAATCAAACCCGTCGGCAACTACGGCATCACCCCCGTATTCACCGATGGACACAACAGCGGTATTTACACTTGGGATATGCTTTATCAACTGGGCAATGAATACCCTGAATTATGGGCGAATTACCTACAGGCACTCAAAAAATGAACCATTTAATCATCACAACGCTGGCTGTTTTCATTATGCTATCTGGCTGCACATCCAATCAAATGTACACATCGGGTCAGAACTGGCAATATAACGAATGTAACAAACGCGCCGATAACCAAGACAGGGAGCATTGTATTGATAAAGCGAGTTCATCGTACGACACCTACAAACAACAAACCAAAGAATCACTTATTCCGCATCCATAAGTATCACATCATACAAACAGAACGCGGACTCTATCACACTCATTCAGAGAATCATCATGACTACAAACACCACCCATTTTGGCTTTAAAGAAGTCGCCACCGAAGACAAAGTAAAACTGGTACGCGGCGTATTTGATTCAGTCGCAGGACAATACGACATCATGAACGACCTGATGTCGATGGGCGTACACCGCATCTGGAAGCGCGTCGCCGTCCAACTCAGCAACGTCAGAAAAGACGAACAAGTGCTGGATTTAGCAGGCGGCACAGGCGACTTAACCACCCTGTTTGAACAGCGCGTCGGCAAAAACGGACAAGTCGTCCTAGCCGACATCAACTCCGAAATGCTACGCACAGGACGCAATCGCCTCATCGACAAAGGCTTAGTCGGCAACATCCGCTACGCCCAAGTCAACGCTGAATGCCTACCGTTTGCCGATAACACCTTCGATTGCGTCTGTATCGCATTCGGCTTGCGTAACGTCACCGACAAAGATGCCGCCTTACGCTCCATGTACCGTGTATTAAAACCCGGTGGACGCGTCATCGTGCTGGAATTCTCCCACCCTGTCGATAAAATCACCGAAAAAGTCTACGACTTCTACTCATTCAAACTACTACCCAAAATCGGCAAAGTCGTTGCCAAAGACGAAGACAGCTACCGCTACCTAGCCGAATCCATTCGTATGCACCCCAAACAAGACGAACTCAAAGCCATGATGGAAAACGCAGGGCTAGAACGGTGTGAATATTTCAACATGACACAAGGGATTGTTGCCGTACACAGAGGCTACAAATTCTAAAATAACAGCTCGTTCTCTCGTTCCCACGCGCCGCGTGGGAATGCAGTCTCAACGCGCCGCGTTGAACAATCACACCATCGCCCAGTGAATAACTTAAATATATTTGATATATGACATTATGTATTCAGTTGAGTTAATCAAAGATTTAAAAAAATTACCTATAGCAGAAGCTAAAAAAGTAATTGATAAAATACGCAACCTTGAAAAAGGTCTAGTAGGCGATATTAAAAAATTAACAAACCATACGCCCGAATACCGATTAAGAATCGGTGATTATCGCGTCTTATTTGAAATAGAAGAGCAAAATATTTTGATATATCGTATAAAACATAGAAAAGAAGCTTATTTATAGGATAAATACAATGAAACTGCATCCAACACATATAGAAAAAAACGGCAAAAAAGAATTTGTAGTGCTTCCTTTTGATGAATATCGTGCGCTGACCGAATTAATAGCCGATTATGAAGACCTAAAAGACTTACGCGAAGCTAAAGCAGAAGCGAAAAATAAAAAATCCGTTAGTTTAGATGCTGTTATTGCTGAATTAGGATTGTAATTAAACTTAACGCATCAGCGGTAGGTTGGGTAGAGCGATAGCGAAACCCAACAAATAAAGCCGAATAAACTAAATTAACAACCTCTATGAATCACTACATTCAAACAATAAATGAAAAACTCTACCCCAAAATAAACTCTACTTATAAAGTATTAGATTTATTTGCAGGCTGTGGTGGTTTGTCATTAGGTTTTGAAGCGGCTGGTTTTGAAACGATTGCTTATGAAATGGATCAGGCGGCTGTTGATACTTATAATAAAAATCTGCACGGTCATTGTATTGCTCAAAAATTAACCATAGATACCTGTTATCAACAAGCTGTTGATATTATTATCGGTGGCCCGCCTTGTCAGCCTTTCAGTGTTGGTGGACAACAAAAAGGGTTTAGTGATGAAAGAAACGGCTTTCCAGTCTTTATTAAAGCGGTTCAAGAATTAAAACCTAAATTATGGTTATTTGAAAATGTACGCGGAATGCTGTATGCAAATAAAGCCTATTTTGAAAAAATAATAGATGATTTATCTAATACGGGTTACAAAATAAGTTATCAATTACTGAATGCAGTAAATTATGGTATTCCTCAAAATAGAGAACGTTTGTTTGTTATTGGTCATCGTAACGATTTTAACTTTCCTAAATTAGGATGTCATAAAGTAACCGTGCAGGAAGCCATTGGTGATTTAATTAATAGTGTTCATGATGAAAGTAAAATATTAACCTCCTCTATGGATACTTATATTGCCAAATATGAAAAGGCTTCGCACTGTATTAATCCCAGAGATTTATATTTACACAAACCTGCCAGAACATTAACTTGTCGTAATATTGCGGGTTCCACTGGCGACATGCACAGAGTTAAATTAGCGGATGGTAGGCGTAGACGTATTTCTGTCAGAGAAGCGGCGCGATTACAAAGTTTTCCAGATTGGTTTGAATTTATCGGATCAGAAACACAACAGTTTTATCAAATAGGTAATGCGGTACCACCGTTATTAGCTTTTCAACTTGCTGAGTCGGTAAAGAGTTGTTTAATGAATAACGAATACCAACTTGTTAATAATAAGCCTAAAAATAAAATGCCAACTAGACAAATGAGCCTATTATGCGATTTTTAAATAAAAGTAAAAAATCGCCAAACGTTATAAAAATAATCAATGAAGCGATTGATATTTTAGAGTCTGTAGGTATTCCAGTCACTGATAAAACAGAACGCAGTGTGGAGCGTATGGCAATGGCATTTTTAGCCGTTGCCAATGTAACCAAAGAATGGACAGAAGCCGCGGGCAAACAAAATTTAAAAACCAGAGATATTATTAATTTTCATAATACTTATTTAGAAGAAAATATCTCCAGTGGTTCTTATGATGATATTCGCCGCAAGGATTTAAAATTATTAGTGTTAGCTGGATTAATTGTAAATAGTGCAGACAATATGAATGCTGCAACTAATGACCCTACTAGAGGATATAGTTTAGAAAGCAGTTTGATGGAGCTAATAAAATTTTATCAAACACCTCATTGGCATCATGCTCTTGAAAATTATTTAACAGGAAAGATCTCGTTAAAAAATCAACTTGCCAGAGAACGGGATATTGAAAAAATACCTGTCACTTTCACTACAGGTGAAAAATTCGAGTTATCATCAGGTTCTCACAATGTATTACAAAAGCTCATCATTGAAGAATTTTTACCGCGATATGGTAAAGGTTCACAAGTATTATATTTAGGCGATACAGCTAATAAATTGCTTTATGTTGATGAAGAAAAATTAAAATCACTCAATTTTTTTGAATTATCTCACGATAAATTACCCGACATCATTGCCTATCACGCACAAAATAATTGGCTTTACCTTATTGAAGCGGTTCATAGTAGTGGCTCTATTAGCGAAACAAGATTATTAGAATTAAAAAAGCTAACTAAGAACTGTACCGCCGATATTGTTTATGTCACTGCTTTTTTAAATAGATTAGAATTTAAAAAATGGATTACTGAGATTGCTTGGGAAACTGAAGCATGGATAGCAGATAATCCAGACCATTTGATACATTTCAATGGTGATAAATTTCTAGGCCCTTATTCAAAATGAATCGTCATATTTACAAAATCACTAAAACTTTCAATCCCAAAAGCACGAGAAAAAGCGCGGTAGGATGGGTAGAGCGATAGCGAAACCCATCACATTATGGGTTAATGATAGGTTCGGCTATCGCTCTACTCATCCTACGGAATCTACATAAACTTATAAAATCTTATAAGGAGTCACATCATGGCTTTACACGCACATTCTTATTTAACCGAAGCCGAGTATTTACACGGCGAACAATTCAGCGATATTAAGCACGAGTATATTTACGGTGACGTGTATGCAATGGCGGGGGCGAGTCGTAATCATGAACGTATTTCCAGAAATATACTGACGGCATTAACCATTCATTTAAAAGACCTGCGCTGTGAGCCTTTTATGTCTGATATAAAAGTCAAAGCCGATGGACACTTTTTTTATCCCGATGTGTTGGTGGTGTGTGATGACGAACAAGGCGATGATTATTACACCGAAAAGCCTGTGATTATTGTTGAGGTGTTATCTAAAGGCACGCGCCGCAATGATAAAAGCCTTAAAATGCACGCTTATAAAACGCTGCCCAGTTTGCAGGAATATGTTTTAATCGAGCAGGATTTTGTTGATGTTGAAGTGTGCCGCCGTGCGAATGGCTGGGTGTCAGAACATTATTTTTTAGGCGATGAGGTGACGTTTACGTCATTGGATTTAACCTTAGCCGTCGCCGATATTTATGCCCGCGTCACTAACGAAGACATGAGCGATTATTTACAACAGTTAGCCAACGAACAGAGTGTTATCCCATGACTATAAAACCGCTTATTATTGCCACGCTGGAAAGCGCGATTAATCACTATTTGTCTTTAGATGATAATGTCAGTAGCATTCTCGCGCCATTAGCGGGCAAAGTTGTTGCTATTACGATTACGCCTTTTAATGAAACCATTTATTTATGCCCGACGGCGGATAGCATTCAATGTCTGGATTATTTACCTCAACCTGCTGATACGCATTTGACAGGTTCATTGGTGGCGTTTGGTTTAATGGGTTTGAGCGGCAAGCCGATGAATGCGTTGTTTTCAGGTGAAGTCACGATGGAAGGCGACACCCACACAGGGCGCAAATTTCAGGAATTGTTCGCTAAGCTGGATATTAATTTAGAAGGTAAACTGGCACGTTTAACAGGCGAAACAGTCGCTCATAATCTGGCGGAATTTTTTCGTGCAGGTAAAAATTGGAGCAAAGAATCACTGGATACGTTTAAACTCAACGCCAGCGAATTTCTGCAAGAAGAAACGCAAGATTTACCTGCCGTTCCCGAAGCGGAGATGTTTTATACCGAGGTGGATGAATTGCGTACCGACCTTGACCGCTTGCAAAGTCGCATTGAGCGGCTGGAAAAATAGTCATTTAATAGGCTTAACCGCATCATTTCGGCACGGATTGTTGAAATTTAGAACCCACGGACAGTGAATATTGTTATCAACCTGAAGGTCATTCGTGATTCATCCAAAAATAGTGTTTCGTTTAATCCATATTAGCTGGGTTCTGGTTCTGCATGGGCTGGATGAAATTGTGTTAAAAACCCATTTATTCCGTCCGATTCGCTATCTGGCGATTTTTTCACCTTATTACTGGTTAAAACGTAAATCTGAGCCGCGCGGCGTGCGTATTCGTCACGCACTGGAAGATTTAGGCCCTATTTATGTTAAGTTCGGTCAAGCCTTATCAACACGCAAAGACTTATTATCCGATGACATAGCGGATGAATTGGTTAAATTACAAGACCGTGTGCCGCCGTTTGGTAATGAGGTGGCACGCGCGATTATTGAAGCCGAACTGGGCATGAGCATAGCGGAAGCCTTTGCTGAATTCGACCCGACTCCCCTCGCCTCTGCGTCCGTTGCACAGGTGCATACCGCCGTATTACACACAGGCGAACAAGTGGTTGTTAAAGTATTGCGCCCTGATATTGAGCAACGTATTATTTCCGATATGGGCTTGTTGCATGAATTAGCGCGGATTGCGGAACGTTTTTGGGCGGATGCCAAACGCTTACGCGCACAGGAAGTGGTCGCAGAATTTGAACGCACTACGCTGGACGAGCTGGATTTAGTCCGTGAAGCGTCAAACGCGGCAAAATTACGCCGTAATTTTGAAGGTTCGGAGCTTATTTATATTCCCGAAATTCACTGGCCGTTGACGCGCAAAAAAGTCATGGTGATGGAGCGCATACACGGTATTCCCGTCGGTGATATTGAGGCATTAAGAGCAGGCGGCGCGGATTTTAAATCGCTGGCAGAACGGGGCGTGGAAATATTTTTCACTCAAGTATTCCGTGATAACTTCTTTCATGCGGATATGCACCCGGGTAATATTTTTGTCGATTTACCCAATAAATATATCGCGGTGGATTTTGGTATTGTCGGCACGTTGTCGCTGTCCGATCAACGCTATTTGGCGGAGAATTTCTTAGCGTTTTTTAACCGTGATTATCGCAAAGTGGCGGAAATGCACGTTGAATCAGGCTGGGTTCCCAGCGGCACACGCATTGAGGAATTTGAGTCGGCGATTCGCAGCGTTTGTGAGCCGATTTTTGAAAAGCCGCTGAAAGATATTTCCTTTGGGCAGTTATTATTACGTTTGTTTCAAACGGCACGGCGGTTTGATATGCACGTTCAGCCGCAATTGGTATTATTACAAAAAACCTTGCTGAATATTGAGGGTTTAGGGCGTGAGTTATATCCTGAACTGGATTTATGGCAAACGGCAAAACCGTTTTTAGAAGGTTGGTTTCATGACCGCATTGGCCCTAAGGCTAAAATCACGCGCATCATTAAGCAATTTCCTGAATTTGCCGAGCAGTTTCCCGAAATCCCTTCGTTGTTATATAAAGCCTTAGATAATGCCGCTTACGCGCAACAACGTGCGGAAGCACAACGCCGAGAAATGGAATTATTACGCCAACAAATGGCGAATAATCACACCACCACTGTATGGGCGATGATAATCGGGGCAGTGATGATTAGTGTGGCGGTGTTGTTTCAATAGTTTTAAAAACAGTTCCAATATCCACAATACTCCCTCATTGTATTTTATCTATTTAGTGGTAGGGTACGCGCAATGCGTACTCTACAATAATGCTTTTACCGCTTGCAATCGGCTTACACTACGCCTTTTTGACAAACTCTGATTTTAACTGCATCGCACCGATGCCATCAACTCTACAGTCAATATCGTGATCGCCGTCAATCAGGCGGATGATTTTGACCTTAGTGCCGACTTTAATCACTGATGACGAGCCTTTGACTTTTAAGTCTTTAATCACGGTGACATTATCACCATCTTGCAGCAGATTTCCATTGGCATCTTTCACGATAAGTCCTTGTTCGGCTTCCTCAGCTGCATCCTGCCCCCATTCATGAGCGCATTCAGGGCAAATGTAGAGTTCGTTGTCTTCGTAAGTGTATTCTGAACCGCATTTTGGACATGGAGGCAAACTGCTCATGTAGGTATCCTATTTATTAATGATTAAATATTAGGGTGCGCTAATTTAATACGCCCCAAAGAGCCGACTATTGTAACCTGTTTCTGCGACAATGAATTTTGCTTATTGCGTTTGGATAGCGAGCATAACGCGACCTGCCTACTGCTTTTATCGACAAACGGCAGGCAAGCGATAAAGTGATACGGTCTAATTCGGATAGTTCAAATGCGTATAAGCGGGCAAGGTTTGCAAGCGACTGTCATCTAATGGCGTGCCAACCGTGAAATGATACAGGCTCTGAAACGTCTCATCCGTAAGCCCTAACACCTCATGTACGCTGTCATCAAAATAACAGCCGATTCCCGTACCACGCACCCCAGCGGCTTCGGCTTCCAGATACAACACCTGCCCGATTAAACCCGCTTCCCAAAACAAATACCGATAATGCCACGCGGCAGCTTCTACTGTGTCTGAAAATTCAGCCACCATCGCCAGACTAAACGCGCTGTCACTGGCAATCGCCTGATGACAGGACAGCGTTTTTGCCGCAGTGCGACAATTGGCACTGATTAATTTATACAATGGCAACGGTGCGGCAACCGCTTGCCATTCAAACTTACTGGACGTTGCTGTTTGTAATGCTGGCAGTTTTTCTGCATTTCTGGGCAGCGCGTATAAACCCGCTTCCAAACCTTCCACCCGATGCACAAAAATAAACAAGTGAATATTATTGGGTAGCGACCATACATCAAACGGCAGTTGATTGGGTAATGTGGCGGACAGAATGCGGTAAAAATCCTGTTCGGCTAAGGTTGGTTGTGGATTAAAGTGTTGCGCACTGCGGCGTTGGCGAATCAGCTGAGTAGCGGTTTTTTGACAGGCAGACGCAGTGCTTGCGGGTGGTATAAATGCTGGAGATTGAATCGGTGCGGTGCGCGGTTTTTCAGTCGCGTGTGCCACTTCATTAATCACTGTCCAGTTGTATAGATGATGCTTATTTAGTAATTCCGCTTTTCCCTGCCACACACCTGTTTGTGCGGCGTGGACTAACGCATCCAGATCATAGTCTGGGCTGGTGTCGCCAGTATGAATTCGACACAAAATATCGGCAGTTTCGCGTTCATTGGCGATAAAATCCGCTGCGCGATTGACACCTAATAACGCGCTTAATTCGTCATCAGCGCATTCGGTGATTAATTCAACTGTCCAGCCCAAAATCGCCGCCGCATAGCGCAAACATCCCAGCGCATGACCTATATCGTGCTGACAATAGCGAAACGCGCGTTCGCCGTATTTCCACGCTTCGCGCCAATGTACGGAACTTAAACCGATAAAAATCCCCTGATTTTCTAGCGGCTGATTAAAGACACAGCGTTGTTCTAAACCATGCTGATACACCTGATAATGATACACACCCGTCGGCAATAACGCGGCATCGGTATTAATCAGATAGGCTTCGGTCGGGTGCAAATTACCGCTGGAGGGATTACACCGCAACGCCCAGCTATCACCGCCATAGCTTTTCCACGCGGACAAACCAAAACTCAGTTCCAGCAATAAACCCACCGAAATGTAGCTGACTAATTCCGCTGTACGCGGTTTCGCTAAGTCAGTAAATAACACCTGCCGCTCTGCACCCGTTTTGGGCAATTTTTTCAGTTCACAACCTGTAAACCTACGAAACACATCGGGCTGATCGTCCCAATCCAGACTGGCTGGACTTTTGGCATATTGTTGCAAGCTGTGTTTCGTGCGGCGGTGGTAATTGATAACGATGTTGCTGTGTGCGTTCATTGTGAACCTCTGGTGACGTGGGCAACTAAACACTGCCCACAGTTAAGAAAAAAACCCAGCGGGGTAAAATGTTTGTAGCATTAAGCGATTAGACACAACATAACCCCGTAGGGGTGAAATGTGTGTTTTCATCGAACATTTCACCGCTACGCGGTTATGAACCATCAGGCTTAACTGTGGACAGTGGGGCAACGAAGACCTGCGAGGTTTTGAAAACCTCGCAGGTCTGTGTAAATTCATTAAGCATTTTTGGGCATGAGTAAACTGGCATAGCCCTCTTCCATTAATACCTGTCTGACAGCGGGGCGTTGCAGCAAGCGCAGGTAATGGGCTTGGCAGTTTTCGGGTAACGGTATTTTGAGGTAGTTTGCCCAAAACTCCACATAAAACAGTGCGGCATCGGCAATAGTAAAATGTCCCACCACATAATCACGCCCTGCTAATACAGCATTTACGATAGCAAATGCTTGTGTGACTATCTCATGTCCACGCGCTTGCACCGCCTCATAGTCTGCGGCATTCGGGGTGTATTTTTCGGTGGTAAAAATGCGGGTAAAACCCTGCCCGTGAATGGTATTGACTGCGTAATTCATCATTTCCAGCACCCGCACTTCGTCTTCCAGAGTGTCGGGTAACAGTTTGCGCTTAGGATAAGTTTTCGCCAACCACCACGCGATAGACTGAAATTCGGTTAAAGCAGTGCCGTCTTCGCAGACTAAAGTCGGAATCGTGGCTTTTGGATTAAGGGCTAAATAATCGTCTTTGTACTGGTCGCCCGCCATTAAATTAACGGGGTAGGCTTCAAACACCAGTCCGCACTCTTCCAATAAAATATGGATGCCTGTGCTGCAAGAGCCTTGGGTCATGTAAAACTTCATGTTCATGGGTGTTCCTTAATTAGGGTGTGCAATAAGACCTGCGAGGTCTCAAAGACCTCGCAGGTCTGGCAACTGAGGTTTAAATAAACCTTGTTCACGAATCAGGGCTTTAAAGCCTTTCATCACGGTGCGCGACAACATTGTTTCTGCCAATAAGCGTTGTTCATAAATGAGCATCTTGGTGGCATCGTCCAAATGGTTACGCGAATCGGCGATTAATTGATGAATATCTGCACCCAATAATTGACTGGGGCAATGTTTAACTTGCTCATACAGCAATGCCATCACCACTTTTTCTTCCGTATTCATCTTGCATTTACCATCCAAAATTTTCAGCATCACGGTGGTCGCGCAATCAACATGAAGTGGCGATAACGGATGATTTTTTGCCCATTGCTTAACGTGTTCAATCATCCTCAAGCTCCATGTCGCGGAAAATACTGCATTTTCTGAACACTTCTAAACTCGGTGCAACGGATTTATGGCGACAATATTTAGCCGCTAGTTTGGTTAAGCCTTTGATGTCGCGCCCACTGGCTTTAGGAAAGGTTTTCGACAGCGTATTGATAAGTTCGGCATTTACATCAAGTCCGAACTGCTCAACCATCACTGTCCAAATTTTACAGCGGTCATTAAACGTGGGCTGATGGTAGCGAATGATAGCGATACAACGGGAGATAATCGCCTCGTCAATATCACCGACACGATTGGTGGTTAAAAACAGCAAGCCATTAAAGTATTCCAGCACCCGCAAAAACACGCCCACCACCGCATTGGCGGCAATATTGTCATCACGCCGTTTGATATACACATCGGCTTCATCAATCAACATCACCGCGCCCCAGCGTTGCGCACGGGTCAGGGTATTTTTTAACGCCAGTTCCATTTCAGTGACATTCAAACCCAACTGCCCCGAATGCACCCGATACAACGGACGCTTGATAATTTCCGAATACACTTCGGCGGTCAGCGTTTTTCCGACACCCGCAGGGCCGACACATAATACGGTCGTGCCGCCTGATTTGCCTTCGACTATATCATCCATCAACACATCCATTTCAGCGGTGAGTATGTCGATTAAATCAGTTTGTTCGGGTGGCAGAATTAATTTATTTTTTAAATCAGGCTGGTATTGGTAGGGTTTTACATCATCGACGTGTACCCATAAATGCTGATGCAACTCCAAGTGAAACATCAAAATATAGCCGTGTACGGGCAGTTCGGTAAACAATCCCTTGGGCATATCAGCTTGCAGCATTTCTGCCGTGCTTTCAATTTTGTCGTTGTATTTGCTACTGCGTCCCGCCCTGCGCAAATACTTATTTAAAATATCGCCCGTTACATCCAGCGCAAGTTCACGGTCTTTCACCACTTCTTCATCATTGACTAAACGCGCCTGACCGCCGCCTGACGATAACACCACCACGTTTTTACGCGCCCAATCAGTATTACGATGCGTCGCGGTCGGATCATCGGCAACCACACCCGTGCCACTGGCAGAAAACTGGCGACTGTAATCCGCACGATGCTCAAAATAACGCTGTGCAGAACGGTCATAAGTGGCGATTAATTCAGGCGTTTCTTTCAAAAAACCATTGGTGGCAAATATGTCGGCGAGGGTTTTGCCGATAATATCGCGCTCTCGAATTATCAGGGTGATTGCAACGATTTTCGCCATAGAATTGGCTTTCAATTCCAGCAAAATACGTCCATTTTCTTCCTCACTGGGCGGGGTAAAATCAATCCGCGATACCAGATACGCTAACGGTCTGCCCGCCGCGTTGATTTTAAACAACCAGCCACGCAAGCCATCGTTGACTAAAAACTCCGCGATTGCAGGCACTAATAATTCCAAATCCCCTTCTTTAAACTGCTTACCGCCGTCCATTAATGCGTGCTGCAAGGTAGACAGCTGGGCAGCTTTACCCTGCATGGCAAAGCCCGTTTGTTCATACAGACCGCGCAGAAAATCCAGTTGTGCGCCAGAAAGATGATGAAAAGGAATATCCGCTTTATTGCCGAATTTTAACTGCTCCGCCAACATAAGGAGTTCAGGAAATTGGGCAGCCATCGCTTCAACGTAAGCGCGTTCAATTTGAAGTTTCATGCGTGTCAGCCTTGCTTATAACTAAAAACAAAAGACAAGCAACCCTTATGCCAAATGATAAGCCACTGATTTTATTTTGAATTTATAGCAACCTGTGAGAATAGTTATGGGGTTAAAGCGTATCTGTGTTGGTAATAAGACAATGCGGGTATGACAATAGTGGATGTGAATTCACAACTATTACAGATTATGTCGCCAAATTTCTCTAATAATAGCGGCTGTCAATCTGTCACTTTAGGATGTCTATAGTGAAGGGTTTATTGGTTTCGTAGTAGTTCAGACTTAACCTGACAAGCACCGCTAAAAATCAGTCATCGTCAGATTAAATTTGAACCACTACACCTTACAATCAGTCTGTAAGCTCTATTTCTGGCATTATTATCAAAATAAATTTGATGTTAAAGAGAGTATAACGCTCTTCTTATTCTGCATTTTCCGCTTTGAGTAACTCAGCAACAAGCCCCATGTGTGCTGCTAATTGAGGTATCACAGGAATTTTCCACGCTTTTCCGACGACACGGGACAATATGTTATTCAACCAAAGTTTGTTTGACTGTGCTTGGTAAATGATAAATTCATAGGATTCTTCTTCGTGAACAATGGCAAAACCGTCAATCCACACTTCAATAGCGTCTGTTTCACCATAAAGCATGGTTTTCACATAAACTTTTCGTGTATCAAGGTCAAAATTAAAATCGGTCAATTCGGCAATCCCCTTAAGCACGATATTTGCCACCCATACAATCATCATGTTGGGAGTCAATTTTATTGCCATTTTTATTAAACTAGCTTTATAACTCATTTTTAGCCTTTATCAGTAATGTGGTGAAATGATTATTTTAATCAGTTATTTGCTTTAGGGGGTAAACTAATATTTTCGTAGCCTGCCGTAAAGTATGAATGCCAACATTCATCTAGTTATTTATTTTTGTAAGACCGCCATTACCACGCCCCAGATATTAAGTTGACGTGTCATTTTTCTTCTTCATTTTCCAAATGAAATTTATGCAGGAAGCGAACAAAATCATACCTGCGATAAGAATCACGACAAGTCCTCAATATACATAGGTACATTTTATTGCGTTTGCTATTTAATGTACGACACCGCACAGATTTTAAAAGACTTTTCCAGTAAATTCGTTACCAGCTTGAATCAGGTTTGAAACAAGCTGATAACAAACAATTATGATTTTAGTGGAGATGTGTCATGGGTAAATATTTTCTAGGCTGGCTATTTGGTGTGCCAACAATTGTTCTAATCATCATTTATGTGTTGTTCAATCATTAATCCGTTTCCGTGGGTCGAAATAAGCCCGTCCAAGCGTAGGCGGGCATTTCCGACAAAGTGCGGGGATATGCAGAACGATTTATGGCGTAAATCGTAGGTTGGAGTGAGGTACGAACCCCAACATTTATACATAGTCGCTTGTTTTTGTTGGGGGTTCGCAAGCTCACCCACAACCTACACGATTTTACCCAGCGTACACGACACATGATTTTCAGTTTATTATTTTTGAAATGGATACAGTAAACGGGTTATTTCACTTTCAAACATGATTGAAAAATCATCTAAGTTTTTCACTTTAGGTGAATGTATATAATCAGAAAAACCAGAGATTTTCTTTAAGGCATCTAAATCAGGTGATTTAAACCCCATTGCCCATTGTCCAAAATTACGCTCTGCAATCGGTCTTTTGAATATCAATAATGGATTGTAATGTCGAGAATCCTGCTCAATTTTTTCATACAAGGCATCAATTATATTTTCCTCACCTTCCAAAACTTGAATAAAAAAGCCCTCACGATAAAGCAATAAGCCTGTAACGCCATTTAATTGATTAAAGGTTCTCGATTTTTCAAGTATCAGCAGTAAATCATCATCGGACATTTCCTTGGTTGCTGTACTCGCATAAACAATCGTATAAAGTGCCATTACATTCTCTCGTAAAAGTTAAAATTTAACTCATTAAGCCCGCAAATTGCGAAATCATAGTTTCCGACAAAGCGAGGGATGTAAACGGTTTGTCGGAAACGCCTATTTTTGCTTACGCTCAAAAAGGCTTATTCCGACTTACTGGACTACAGCCTTTTTGCAAAAAAAATTACAGTCAAATGGGTAGAGAAACGCGAAAACCATTATTTTCGCGGGTTGGTGACACTCTATCCATCCACGCGCTACACACAAAAAAGCCTTGGTCAACGAATCAACCAAGGCTCTTCTTGTTAACGAATAGCGATTAGCTTATTTGCTGTCTGGCAATGCAAATACTGTGAACACGCCACCTTGTTTGGTGAATGAACCTAAGCTTGCGTACGCGCCGTTAGCACCTAAACCTTCTTGTGAGATTTTCAGAGCGATTTTTTCTAACTCTGCTTTTTTCACTGGATCAGTTTCTGCTGCTGCTTTCGCTTGTGCTTCTTCTAACTGTTTGCCGAAATCAGTTGCGATACCGATACCTGCCCAGCCGCCGATACCTGACAGTACGCCGACATATTGTTTGCCGTTGTAGCTCCAAGTGTTGACGTTACCGATGATGCCTGATGGGGTTTTGAATTTGTACAATTCTTTACCTGTTTTTGCATCAACTGCTTTCAAGTAACCTTCTAATGTACCGTAGAATACTACGCCACCAGCGGTTGCCACTGAACCAGACCATACAGAGAATGGTTCTTTGTTAGACCAAGCGATTTTGCCTGTTTTAGCATCAAACGCTGTGAATTGACCTAAGTTGTGTGTACCATCTGGTTTGCCAGTGATCGCATCAGCACCTGCGGGTAACATATCTAATGTTGCACCAACGTAAGGTTGACCTGCTGTGTAAGAAACTTGGAAAGGTTCGTAGTTCATACACAGGTGGTTGCCTGAGATGTAGAATAAGCCAGTTTGTGGGGAGTAAGACACAGGTTGTTGATTTTTAGAACCTAATGCCGCAGGACATACGCCGTCAGTTCTAACGTCTTCACCGTTTTGTTCAGTTGAGTATTTAGAAACAACTTGTGGACGACCTGAGTTCATGTCAACGTGTGTTGCCCAGTTGACTGATTTGTCGAATTTTTCAGCAACTAACAATTCACCTGTTTCACGATCCAGTGTATAACCGAAGCCGTTACGGTCGAAATGCACGATAGTTTTGTGCATTTTGCCTTTCACTTCTTGGTCAACCAGAACAGTTTCGTTGATACCGTCAAAGTCCCATTCATCATGTGGAGTCATTTGGTAAACCCATTTAACTTCCCCAGTGTCCGCGTCACGCGCCCACAATGACATAGACCATTTGTTGTCACCCGGACGTTGTACTGGGTTCCAAGTAGATGGGTTGCCTGATCCGTAGTAGATTAAGTTCAATTTAGGATCGTAGCTAGTCCAGCCCCAAGTAGTACCGCCACCAATTTTCCATTGGTCGCCTTCCCATGTTTTGATACTTGAGTTTTCGCCAACTTTAGCAACTTTGCCGTTTTCCCAAGTAGTAGTTTTGTCAGCATTAATCAGTGTGTCTTTGTCTGGGCCGATGCTGTAACCTTTCCACGCCAATTTGCCGGTGTTGATGTCATAAGCGGCCAAGAAACCACGCACACCAAATTCACCACCTGAAATACCGGTTAAAACTTTGTCTTTAACAACTAAAGGCGCGTTGGTGTTGGTCATGCCTAATTTAGGATCACCGTTTTGTACGCTCCAGACTCTTTTACCTGTTTTTGCATCCAATGCAGTTAACACAGTGTTAGATTGTTGCAGGAAGATTTTGCCGTCGCCGTAAGCTAAACCACGGTTGACAGTGTCACAGCACATAACAGGAATCGTTACGTCTGCATCTTGAGTAGGTTCAAATTCCCAGATAACAGCTTGGGTTTTTTGATCTAATGCGTAAACTTTGTTTGGAAATGGTGTGTGGATGTAAATAACATCATCAACAACTAATGGACCACCTTCATGACCGCGCAATACACCTGTTGAGAAAGACCAAGCAGGTTGTAAAGTTTTGACGTTGTCAGTAGTGATTTCTTTTAATTCGCTATAACGAGTGCCTGCATAGTCACCGCCCCATGTTGCCCAGTTAGCTGGATTCTTAGTTAAGGTTTCAACGCCGCTGTTAGCAGTTGAAATTGCGGGTGCTGCGAGTAAAGCGGCAACGCTGGAAGCGAGTAGCCAGCTTTTTAAAGGCTTTTTCATCATATATGATTCTCCTAAGTATCTTGATGAGACAAAATACTGGTTATGTTTTTAGACTAATATTAGTTTTTGGGGTGAAATTTTTAATTCCTCCCTATTTAGGAATTTTTCACGCCAAGTGCCTAGATTTAATGATTTTGGCTTAAAAGTCAACATTTAATAGGGGAAATCTTATAGCCTATTGTTTCTAAATAACTTCGAGTTGATGCCCGTCTTTATTCCAACACAAAATTTCACCCGCATTTTTGCTCCACTGGGCAAGAACGAAACGTTGTGCGGCTTGTCCGTCGATGTCAAACCGGTGTAAATGGGGGCGATGGGTGTGTCCATGAATAAGGCGCAAGGTGTTGTATTTTTGCATGACGCTGATAACGGTGTCCTGATTGACATCCATGATGTCATTGGATTTTTTACGCTTATGAAAGTAACTGCGCAGACGATACCAGCGAGCCGCCAATAGGCGTAATAACAAAGGTTTTGACAGCACGTTTTGTTGCCATTCATGCGTGTGGGATTTAACCCGAAAGGCTTGATACGACAGATCATCAGTACACAGTAAATCACCATGCGTTATCAGTGTGGGTGTGCCGTATAAATCAATCACCGCATAGTCATCCAGCAAGGTCACGCCCGTATCTTGTGCAAAACGTTCACCCAGTAAAAAATCACGATTGCCTTGCTGTAAAAAAACCTTAATGCCTGAATCGGTTAATTTTTTGAGCTGTCGCCGTATTTTATTATTGGGCGGCATAAAATCATCATCCCCTACCCATGTGTCGAATAAATCACCCAGAATATAGACTGATTGGGCTTTGGTGGCTCGATGGGCTAGAAAATCTAAAAAACGGCGGGTGATTTCGGGTTTTTCCAGTGATAGATGGAGGTCGGAAATGAAGAGAATGTCTTGATTCATGAAACTTTTCTAAAAGGTTTGATATTCAATCTGAATGCCAGACACATTTGATTCTGAATAAATTACACGCACCGATTTGTGATATTGAATTGCAAGATGTGTGTCCGACAACCAATTTACTTTGATTTCAATATCTCCACCTATTCTGGAGGGTGCTTTACCATGATCTGCATCAGCACCGAATGTCTTACCGCCTACATTTTCAAGCGTATCACTGCTTGGCTGAATAGTGACGTGAGTTGAAAAATTTGTCGTTGCCCCACAATCCCGTTTAAAAACTATCGCTTTCATTTTTTTGTTTGGCGATAAATATTCGGATAAAACTTCGTTTCCGCACATATCAGGCAAAGACTGTAAAAAAAAGTATAAACTACCCACAGCCAGAACAATAATTAGAAAAATGAAAGCTAGGATACTTATGAGGATTTTTTTCCACCGTTTCATTTTTTGACCGCGCTCAAACTCAGGTTAATGATTGCTCAACGCGGCGCGTTGAAACTGCATTCCCACGCGGCGCGTCACTACCATTAAGTTAAGCTGAAAAAGCCTTGTAATTGACTGAGGTAGGCGCGAATTTATTCGCGCTTTCCCGCGTACGACGCGAATAAATTCGCGCCTACTTTTCTTAACTTAATAGCATTGACGCGGCGCGTGGGAACGAGAAAAAATATTTTTCGTGCCTTTCGTGGACAGTTTTATTTTAAAACTTCCGCTTTTTCAATCACGATGTCAGTTTTAGGTACATCTTGATGTCCGCCACGGTTGCCTGTGGCTTGAGTCGCCATTTTATCGACTACGTCCATGCCTTCAATCACTTCACCAAATACCGCATAACCCCAGCCGCTGGCATTTTTGCCTGTGTGATTTAAAAATGAATTATCTTTGTAGTTGATGAAAAATTGCGCAGTTGCAGAATCAGGCACATTGGTACGCGCCATTGCGATAGTGCCACGGGTATTTTTTAAACCGTTATCGGCTTCATTTTTAATCGGTGCGTGGACTTCTTTTTGATTGAAGCTGGTATCAAAACCACCGCCTTGTGCCATAAAATCTTTGATGATACGGTGAAAAATTGTACCGTTATAAAAACCTTCATTGACATAGGTTAAAAAGTTGGCAGATGAAATCGGGGCTTTTTCACTGTTTAATTGAATAACAATGTCACCTAATGAGGTGGTTAATTTAACTTTTGGGTTTGTATCAGACATTTTATTTTCCGTTGCAAAAGAGAGAGTTGTAGTAAAAATCAGCATCATGGATAGTATTAAGACGCGCATAGCAATTCCTTAATCATCATGGTAAAGAGAGTGTATAGATTTTAAGCAGTTGGTAGGGCGAGTATGGCGAACCCCACTATCACAAACGGGGTTCGCGCCTCACTCCAAATCTACGGAGCTAACGTGGGACGTTAGCTTGATTTGATGTTAGTCTTGTGGCAGAGCGTTCGCAATGTCATTAAACGCTTCAACTTTTGCTTTTCCTGTTTTGACCAGTTCAATGCCTGTATCCATAACCAGTTTGCAAAGTTCAGGCATTTTGTAAACCATTAAACATAAATAACCAACCGCTGGAATAGCGACCAATGCACCGACAAAACCGTGAAGACCAAAGACTCCCAATAATTTTGTGAGTAATACAATGGCATCCAGTGGCAATAAAACCATCGCACCAAAATAGGCGGTTACCATGAAGGTAAATAGCACAAAAACGACAAACTGAAGCAGTCTTACTAATCCAACATTAACTTTTTTCATATTACATTTAGTCCTGATAACTTAAGAATTTTTGATCAGTCTATAGCGACTGACTCTGGTTATTTTTATTAAAAACCTGTTTTTAAGGGTGCAAATTATACCTTAACAGCATCAAAATACGTCAATTTATTCAATTGTCTGTTTTTTAAGAAATAAGCGGTACAAAATAGAACCCGCAATAAATCCGCCTAAATGCGCCCACCACGCCACATCAACCATAGTATTTTTTATCACGATGGAGGTGGTGGCATCGTGTAATTGCATAATGACCCACAAACCCAGAAAAGCAATGGCAGGCACATGAATGACAATGGGTAAGAAAAAAAACAACGGCATCCACAGTATCACGCGCTCAAAGGGATAGAGAAAGAAATATGCCGCCAATACGCCTGCAATTGCACCCGATGCACCGACGACGGGAATATCAAGACTGGGTTCAAAATACCATTGTAAAACACCGGCAAACACACCGCACAACAGGTAAAACGCTAAAAAAGGCAGTCGCCCCATGCGATCTTCAACATTGTCGGCAAAAATCCACAAAAACCACATATTGACAATTAAATGCCCCCAACTGGCGTGTAAAAATAAATTGCTCAGGAAGGAGAAATAATAATCAAACGGTAATGCGGAATCCATGCCCCATTGGGGATTGGCATAGCGAAGCGGAATCATGCCGTACAGATTAATCAGACGAGAACTTAACTCGAAAGGCATTACCTGCATGGCAATAAAAATGCTGCTGCACACGAGAATTAAGCCCCAGGTAACCAGCGGTTTATTATCACAGGGCGCGGTATCTCTAATCGGTATCATGGTGGCTACCTCGTGTGTATTGAAACATTATTATTGCATCTTAAATTACTTTGATGCGGCGGATGGAAATATTGCAGGGCAATATCTGCGAGCGTTAATTACTCCTCAACCAAGGTGTGTATGCGGTAAAACCCTGCACTGTCATTACCCAGTACATCCACCAGCCAAGGTAAAACCGTTTGCATTTGCGCGGTCAGCGTCCACGGCGGATTAATAATAATCAGCCCGCTTGCGGTCATGCCGTGTTGATTGGTATCGGCGGCAATGCCCAATTCAAATAACTGTATGTTTTTAATACCACTGGTTTGTAAGGCACTTTCTAATGCCTTATTACGACTACGCTCCACGACAGGATACCACAGTGCGTAAGTACCCGTAGCAAAGCGTTTGTACATGGCTATCAAGGTATTAACAACATCGGTGTAATCGGTTTTCAGTTCATAACTTGGATCAATCAATACCAACCCGCGACGTTCTTGTGGCGGCAATAAGCCCACAGCATTTTTTAAACCGTCGGCATGAAATACTTTGACCTGTTTGTCTCTACCAATAGCGGTGGTCAGTAAATCAACATCGGTGGAATGCAGTTCATATAAAAATAAGCGATCCTGCTTGCGTAATAAGTGTTGTGCAATCAATGGCGAACCAAGGTAACGAGTCATCTCACTATGATTAGCGTTTTTGATGAGCTGCACATAACGGGCAACCGCATCGGGTAAATCATGACGTTGCCATAATTTACCGATACCTGTAGCAAACTCACTGTTTTTTAGTGCGTAATCGCTGTCGAGAGCATATTCACCCGCACCTGCATGGGTATCAATACAACAAAATGGCGCGTCTTTTTTGCCAAGATACTCAAGCAGTTGTATCAGAATAACGTGTTTCAACACATCGGCAAAATTGCCCGCATGAAACGAATGTCGATAACTAAGCATAAATGGGTAGCAAATGGTTATTCAGAAATTTTTACCAGCCAGCCATTTTCGGCTTCACAATGGGCGTTTTTGCCGCTGACTTTTATGTTGATCCGCGCCACGGTATTGCGTAGCGAATCAGGCAGTTTGCCAGTAACGGAATAATAAGGTTCTTTAAATTGCGCATTAATGTCCACAGGAATATTTTTTACAGTGACCGTAATGTTTTCAGGATGCTGAATATTGGAAGCTCTAAATGAAAATTCAGAACTTGGCGCAACTATCGCTAAATTAACAGGCAAAAAATTAGATAAATTGGGTTTTTCACAAGCGGCACTCTCGCCACCGCCTTTGCCTCCGTGTGTACTGTGATCCATGACGGCATGAGCGGTATTGATATTAAAAGCGATTAAAAAAAACGCTGATAATGTTAATTTATTCATGATGGTTATCCCTCTTATTGTTGTTATGCGGTACATAGGACATTGATTTTTAAAGTTAGCCGATAATAACTAAATAAAAAACGCTGACAATAGTGTACATAAACCTATCACAACAGTCAGTATCTTTTAAAAGAGATGGTAAATGCGTCCAAAATAGAGATAACCGCTGTTTGAATGCCGCCTGACAACCGAAAAACAGGGGAGATATTAATATGCAGATAAAACATTAATGTAAATAAAACTGCACTGCCATATTATTAACAACCAATATATCCTGATGAGTCAACTTGATAATTTTATCGCCTAAGGACAGGCTATTTAAAGTGATTGTGCCTGTACTTTCCAAAATAGAGGCATAATGACCATCCTTCCTCTTGGAGATAACAACCATGCCGCTGCCATGTTCACCAATCATAGTCATTGGCATATTTAAATGAAAAATCTTGCCGATACCCGTGCCGCTTATTATCTGAAAATTAGCAGTGTGTGCAATATACCCAGCGTTTTTTTTATGGTTAACAGTGGCAGATTGCCCTGCATCATTGTCAGCATTTTCGGTAATATTATAAACCACATCATAATTTCCGACCGTTATAACATCACCGTGCTGAAGCTTGTTTTCTTTAGTGGTTTTTCCATTTATAACCAAAGGGAAGTCTTTATTTAACTGTCTTATCATACATTTATCGCCTCGCGTCACTATAAGCGCGTGAACAGGGGCAACTTCAATGCTATCGATGACCAAATCATTGGCTTCGTCACGCCCGAAACGCACTCTCTCAGCGTCAAAGAAATATGAACGGATAACGTTATTTTTAAAATAAACAGTAAATTTTGCCATTACAACAGTTAGTTAAAATAAAAGAATTATATGGTAATTATAGTTGGTATTTGTCCGATGTATTTAGAAATTGGGATTATTTTCTAGGAAGAAACCTGACCAGTTTAACCGCATTTTCATCACGTTTTATGATTTCCAGTGGATGATCGTGTAATTTAATACTTGTGCCAGGCTCAGGAATAGTTTCCATAAATTCAATAATCAGCCCATTCAGCGTCTTAGGTCCTTCGGTAGGTAGTGACCACTGCGTTACCCGATTTAACTCACGCACTGTAATATTGGCATCTACCAGATAACTGCCGTCACTTTGTTGTCTTGCAGTGGTGTCATCGGTCAGTAATTCGCCGACAATTTCCTGTAACAAATCATCCAGCGTGACCAAGCCCTGCACATCGCCGTATTCATCGACCACTAAACCGATGCGACTTTTTTCACTTTTAAAACTCAGCATTTGCGTATGGACAGGGGTGCTTTCAGGAATAAATACAGGTTTTGATAACAAACCCATCAGCGTAGATTTATCAAAACTTTCATGATTTACCAGTACCAGCACTTTTCGTAAGTGTAAAAAACCGACAACACGGTCGATATTTTTTTTATACACAGGTAATTGGGTATGCGGACTGGTTTTGATTTGCGTAATGATGTCTTCGAGGGACTGTTCTAAATCAATACCGACAATCTCATTACGCGGAGTCATGATGTCTTCAACGGTTGCCGATTCGAGATCCAGTATACCGAGTAACATTTTTTGATACCGCGCTGGCATCAGGCTTTCTGCTTCGGTAATGATACTTTTTAGCTCTTCTTTGCTAAGCTGCGTTTCATGCCCGTTTTCTTTGACGTTAATCCCGCCCAAGCGCAACAACAAATTAACAAACAGATTAACAAAACCCACAATCGGATAGAAAATTTTTAATAATCCTGTGTAAATCCACGCCGCAGGAAATGCCAGTAATTCGGGTTTGATAGCCGCTAATGTTTTAGGCGTTACTTCGGAAAAAATCAACATCGCAATGGTCAGAAGTCCTGCACCGATAGCGATGCTGGATTCTTCTTCGGGATATAGACGCAAAGCAATAACGGTTGTTACCGAGGCGGCAAAGATATTAGCAAATTGATTGCCTAATAAAATCAAACCAAGCAGTCGGTCTGGACGTTGTAACAATCGGTGTGCTTTTATCGCACCCGCGTGTTTCAGCTTGACCAAATGTCTTAAGCGGTAACGGTTTAAAGTCATTAACGCTGTTTCTGAACCGGAAAAAAAAGCGGATAAAACAAGCATGAGTACAAGTATGCTAAAGAGCATACTAAGGGGCATATCGTTCAAAGAAGGTCATCTCTTAGTTTATAAAAACAGATGTAGTGTCTACGATGAGAATTTTTTGTCAAGTTGGAATGTAATTTCCACTCTTCCGACTGTCAATTTAAAGTCTGATAACATTAAGTTATTCGCAAAAAAAAGAGCATTAAAAACCGTAAAAATCACGCTAAACTGTCAAATTAATGTAACATTAGAAAATTATAATCGACCATTTTGAATGATAAATAACGGGATAATTATGTTAAACGTGTTGATATTGTGTACGGGAAACTCTTGTCGCAGCGTATTGGGCGAGGCGTTAATCAATCATCTGGCAGGTGATAGATTACGCGCATTTTCAGCAGGCAGTCATCCACTGGGCAGAATAAATGCAGGCGCACTGGCTACCTTAAAACGCAACGGCATTGCCACCGAGGGTTTTACCAGTCAATCATGGAATGAATTTGCCGATGCAGGTATTGATATTGCGATTACCGTGTGCGATTCAGCGGCGGGTGAAGTCTGCCCTGTGTATTTAAACAGCGTCGTCAGAGGACACTGGGGCGTATCTGATCCGGGTCACGCCACAGGTACTGAAGAAGAGATTACTGCGGCGTTTCAAGCCACTTACGAATTATTAACAAGACGTGTGCAGGCACTATTAGCCCTGCCCTTTGAAACCATGCCTGCGGCTGAACTCGGTCAGGCAATCAACAAAATCGGCGCAGAGGTCACTTGATTATGCAGACTGAAAAACGCTTGGGGTTTGTCGAACGTTTTTTAACCTTGTGGATTTTTATCACAATGGCGGCAGGTGTTGCACTGGGCTATTTTGTACCCAGTTTTACGCAGTGGCTAACGCAGTTTCAAGTAGGAACCACGTCTGTGCCGATTGCTATCGGGCTTATTTTGATGATGTATCCGCCATTGGCAAAAGTGCGTTATGAAGAATTGCCGCGTATCTTTAAAAATACCAAGGTGCTGGTATTGTCGTTGGTACAGAATTGGATTATCGGCCCTGTATTAATGTTTGTCTTGGCTATCGTGTTTTTACGCGATTACCCAGAGTATATGGTGGGCTTGATTGTCATCGGCTTATCGCGCTGTATTGCGATGGTGTTGGTGTGGAATGAATTAGCCGACGGTGACAGTGAATATTGCGCAGGTTTAGTGGCATTTAACTCTATTTTTCAAATGCTGTTTTTTTCTGTGTATGCCTATATTTTTGTCACTGTGTTACCTGATTGGCTGGGCATTGCCTCTGGCTTGGAAGTACCGATTACTATTCTGGAAGTCGCTAAAAGCGTGTTGATTTATCTGGGCATCCCATTTTTCTGCGGCATGGCGACGCGATTTTTTCTGGTACGGCGTAAAGGACAAGACTGGTATGAAGAAAAATTTATGCCGAAAATCAGCCCGATAACCTTGATTGCCTTGCTGTTCACCATTTTGGTGATGTTTTCGCTCAAAGGTGAAGTCATCGTGCAGTTACCGCTGGATGTGTTGCGTATCGCAGTACCGCTGGTGATTTATTTCCTGATTATGTTTTTACTGACGTTTTATATGTCAGCAAAATGCGGCGCGGGGTATCGAATTGCTGCAACACTGTCATTCACCGCCGCCAGTAATAATTTTGAATTGGCTATTGCGGTCGCGGTAGCAGTGTTCGGTTTGCAATCAGGCGCAGCGTTTGCGGCAGTGATAGGGCCTTTAGTAGAAGTCCCTGTGTTGATCGGGCTGGTCAATGTGGCACTGTATTTTCAAAAAAAGTACTTTGTACCGACGGTAGATTAATAATATACACAGTTAGTCAACAGCAAACGCTGTTGACTATGAAATTGGTTACCGACACAACTTAACGGCGTTTGCCGCCTTTAGCTGCGGGTTCTTCAAATTTAACTTTTAACGGTTTGCCGCAATATAAATTGCCATCCAGTGCTGAAATAGCGGCGCGAGCTTCATGTCCTTCCATGCCGATAAAACCAAAACCGCGACACCGACCGCTGAATATATCAGAGATCAATTCAATGGAACGGACTTTGCCGTATTGAGAAAATAAGGCTTGAACAGTAGCTTCAGTCGCCTCGCTAGGTAAGTTTCCTACAAAAATTCGTTTCAAAAGACATATCCTGAAATAAGGGGGGAATAGATTGACTGGATAAACCAGTGATGCCACAACCCCGCTGTATAAACGGGATTGGGTAAGAAAGTAGTCGCTTAAACGCTGGCTACATCGGATGCTTGCGGGCCTTTTGGGCCTGTTTCTACTTCGTATTTAACAGCTTGACCTTCAGCTAAAGTGCGGTATCCACCTGTGCTGGCAATCGCAGAAAAATGTACGAATACATCAGCACTGCCGTCGCTAGGTGAAATAAAACCGAAACCTTTAGACTCGTTAAACCATTTAACAGTACCTGTTGCCATTTTGTTGCCTCAATAAATTAATAAAAAAATCTGCTTGCAAATCACGCAAGGCACAAAAAGGAAACAACGAAAGGAATTTCTGAAAAGTGCTGAACGATAGGCAAGACTTATAAAGTAAAAGTCTCGTATCTTTTAGATGACTGTCTACTAAGCGAACATTATAGAGGCTAATGTCGGCTATAGCCATTTAAACTTTGTGTACACTACTACGGAGTTAAGCTGTTCAAGATTCAACAAGCTCAATTTGAACAACTTAACTTCCCGTATTATTACCTAAAGCTAACAGCCTGACAGCTCGCTCATTGCCCAACGCGGACGCGCAACAATATCCAAACCTTGCTGCTGCCCTGCCACTAAGCGTTGACAGCCCGCATAAGCAATCATCGCGCCGTTATCGGTACAAAACTGCAAGCGCGGATAATAAATCTGCGCGTTTTCTTTGGCGACCATTTCCGTTAATGAGGTGCGAATTTGTTTATTGGCAGCCACACCACCCGCAACAACCAAGGTTTTTAAACCCGTTTGCTGTAACGCACGGCGGCATTTAATTGTTAATGTATCAGCAACAGCGTCTTGAAAAGCCAACGCCACATCAGCTTTATCCTGCTCGGTTTTTTCGGTGGCGTTGATAGTATTCATGGTAAAGGTTTTTAAACCGCTGAAACTAAAATCCAATCCCGGTCTGTCAGTCATGGGGCGCGGAAATTTAAAGCGTTCAATGCCGTGTTCCGCAAGTGCAGATAATTTAGGACCGCCCGGATAACCCAAACCCAGCATTTTTGCTGTTTTATCAAAGGCTTCGCCTGCGGCATCATCCAGAGATTCGCCTAATAGTTCATAGCGTCCGATGCCTTCAACCTGCACTAACAATGTATGTCCGCCTGAAATAAGCAACGCCACAAACGGAAATGCAGGCGGATTTTCTTCCAGCATCGGGGCGAGCAAATGCCCTTCCATGTGATGCACTGCAATGGCAGGCACCTTCCACGCCCACGCCAAACTTCGCGCCGTTGCCGCACCGACCAATAACGCGCCCATTAAACCCGGCCCTGCGGTGTACGCAATACCGTTTATATCACCGCTGGTGAGCCGACTTTCGCGCAAACATTGCTTGATTAACGGCACACATTTGCGGATATGGTCGCGTGACGCAAGCTCTGGTACAACGCCGCCATACTCGCTGTGCATGTCGATTTGACTGTATAAAAGATGATGAATCAAACCACGTTCGGAATGATAAATAGCGATACCTGTTTCATCACAGGAGGTTTCTATGCCTAAAACGTACATTGAATTTTTGAATATTAGTAAAGTAAAGGTATAATTCTCGGTTCTGTTTGCCCAGTGGGCAGACTCAACACCCTTAAATATTAACATAGTTGGAATTATTATAATGCCGTCAGTGAAACTTAAAGAAAATGAACCTTTTGATATTGCTATTCGTCGCTTCAAACGCGCTTGTGAAAAAGCAGGTGTTTTAGCCGAAGTCCGTCGTCGTGAATTCTATGAAAAACCGACTTCAGAACGCAAACGCAAAGGTGCAGCGGCTGTTAAACGTCATTTGAAAAAATTAGCGCGTGAGCGTTATGCGTTGAAAAACTTACGTCGTGGTCGTCCTGCGCTGTAATCATGACTGATTTATTAACAGACCGACTCAAGGATGAGATGAAAGCCGCCATGAAAGGCGGCGACAAAGCCAGATTAGCGGTTATTCGTTTAATGCTGGCCGCCATTAAACAAGTTGAAGTCGATGAACGCATTACGCTGGATAACGAGCGTACCATTATGGTTCTCGACAAAATGCTTAAACAACGCCGTGAATCAATCCGCCAATTTACCGATGGCAATCGCATGGACTTGGTAGTCATTGAAGAAGCTGAAATTACAGTCATTCAGGATTTTCTACCGCAAGCCCTGACCGATGCCGAAGTCGATACAATGGTGAGCGCGGCGGTTGCCGAATCAGGCGCACAATCCGTTAAAGATATGGGGAAAGTCATGGCATTGTTAAAAACACAAATGCAAGGTCGCGCCGATATGTCTGTGGTCAGTAATAAAATCAAAGCGGCTTTATCAGCGTAGGCTGATTTAGCTTAGCGTTTGTTGAACAGCATAAACCCCGACACTGGGTGGTGATAATATGTCGGGGCTAATTCCACGAGAATTCATTAACGAATTGTTAGTGCGAGTTGATATAGTCGATTTAATCGATTCGCACCTCCCGCTCAAAAAAACAGGTGCGAATTATGTCGCCCGCTGCCCATTCCACACCGAAAAATCCCCTAGCTTTTCAGTCAGTCGTAACAAGCAGATGTTTCATTGCTTCGGTTGCGGCGCAAGCGGTAACGCAATCAGTTTTTTGATGGATTTCAATCATCTGGATTTTGTCGAAGCCGTTGAAGATTTAGCCGCGTTTGTCGGAGTGGATGTTCCTAGAGAAACCACTGCTTATTCACACCAACCCGCACAGAAAAAAACCGACTTAAGCAATCTGTATGCCTTGATGGAGCAGGTTGCCGCTTTTTATGTCCAGCAACTGCGCAATAGTAACGAAGGCAAAAAAGCCGTTGATTACTTAAAAGAGCGCGGCATCGGCGGCGATTGCGCGAATGATTTTATGCTGGGCTACGCACCCGTGCAGTGGAAACCGTTACTTGAACAGTTCGATTCCAAAGCCTTAATGGACTGCGGACTGCTGGGCAACAATGATAACGGCGAGGCTTACGGTCGTTTTCGCGGACGATTAATGTTTCCCATCAGAGACAGGCGTGGTCGTATTGTCGGCTTTGGCGGACGAGTATTGGATGACAGTTTACCTAAGTACTTGAATTCCCCAGAAACGGCACTATTTAGCAAAGGTAAAGAAGTTTATGGCTTATACGAATTACTGCAAAAAAACTCAAAACCGCCGCGTATTCTAATTGTTGAAGGCTATATGGATGTCATTGCCTTAGCGCACAACGGCATTCATAATGCGGTTGCGGTACTAGGGACAGCGGCATCGGGTACGCATTTGGATTTATTATTTCGTTTCTCATCAGAATTAGTTTTTTGCTTTGATGGTGATAAAGCGGGGCAATCAGCCGCGTGGCGGGTGATGGAATCGGCTTTTTCCAGCTTAAAAGACGGGCGACAAATCCGTATTATGCTGTTGCCGCCACAGCATGATCCTGATTCGTTGATTCGTGAACGGGAACTCGCTGGTTTTACTGAACAAATACAAAAGGCATTACCGTTGTCGGATTATTTTTTCGGGCATTTTACCGATGCGCTGAATTTAACAGAAACCGAAGGGCGCGCTCAATTAGTCAGTCAGGCAAAACCTTATCTGGAAAAATTACCAGACAGTGTGTTTAAAGAAATGATGTTTGCGCGACTGAAAGAATTATCAGGCTTTGGTTCGCTCGATGTTTTGGCAAATACAGCGGCTCGTAGCTTAAAACCAGCACACCCGAAAAGACCAGAACAAAGCGGGCGACTGCCACTGCAACGGAGAACCTTGGCGTTATTAATTCAACACCCTGAACTAATCAGCATCCTTGAGCAGCGAGACATCAACTGGGATTGCTTGCAATTTGATGGTATTGAAAAATTCAGAAGCATTTTACAAGTGATTCTGGATAAAAAACCCACTAATACGGGTACTTTACTGGAATATTATCGCGACCACGAAGATGAGCAAATTATCGTACGCCTAAGTGATTTGCAATTGGGTATTCCAGAAGGCGGTGAAATCGCAGACTTTTCTGGCACGTTAGACAAATTAGTGGACACCTTAATTAAAGCGGAGCGTCGCAGATTACTGGATAAACTACAAACACAAGGCTTAACGCCCCAAGAAAAAGAACAATTACAAAAATATCTAAAATAAAATGACGTATTGAAACGCATTTTTTACGATATAAATCGTGTCATGTAACTGTAACGGATTGATTTCATAATAAATTAACCGCTTAAATGAAAAAGTATTAAATGAATAGTCATCCTAGTGCAAAAAGATGAATTGTGTAGTATAATTTCGCGCTCAGTGTAGTCCGACTGAGCAGAACACTCAGCGAGTAAATAATGAATCAAGAACAACAATCTCAGCTTAAACAATTAATAGCCAAAGGTAAAATGCAGGGCTACCTGACTTATGCCGAGGTGAACGATCACTTGCCCAGTGATATTGTTGATCCTGAACAAATTGAAGACATCATTGGCATGATCAATGAAATGGGCATTCAGGTTCACGAAGTTGCCCCCGATGAAGATTCATTGATTACCGATTCTGCCACCGTTACCACCGATGACGAAGATGCAGAAGAAGTTGCCGCCCTCGCCTCTGTTGACAGTGAATTCGGCAGAACCACTGACCCTGTGCGTATGTACATGAGGGAAATGGGTTCGGTTGAGCTACTGACTCGTGCGGACGAATTAAAAATTGCCAAACGCATTGAAGAAGGGCAACAGCAATTAGTTAAAGCGATTGCCAGATCCTGCGTGGTAGTTGAAGACTTTTTAGAATCCTTTGATTCTATTTCAGGTGAAGAAGGAGCTACGCGCCTGACTGATTTAATATCAGGATTTGTTGATTTATCTGAACCAGAAAATATTGCTGCTATTCCAACGACTGACATTGTTGAAGAAGCAGGCGCAGAAGATGAGCTGAAAGGACTTAACCACGAAGAAGTGAAAGAAAAAGTTGAAGCTCTTAGAAAACAACTCAAAGTAGCCTCTTCTGCCATTAAAAAACATGGCTATGTCAGTGATAAGACCGAACAAGCCTTTGAAGTATTGGCTGATTTATTCATGGAGTTCAAATGGTCTCCACAATACTTAAAAAAATTAACCGCGATTATTCCTAACGGTGTTGCCACCGTGCGTGAACAAGAAAAACTCATCTTGGAGATTTTTGTTAAAGACGCAAAAATGGCGCGTAAAGACTTTATTGCCAGCTTTACTGAACACGAATCCAGCTCAGAATGGCTGGACTCACATCTGAGCGGACATAACTACTCAGAAAGCTTGAAAGTGCGCGAAAAGGACTTAAGAAAAGCACAAAAAATACTGGCTGATATAGAAGCACAGTACGGCTTGACTATCAGCGGATTAAAAGATATTAACCGCCGTATGTCTATCGGCGAAGCCAAAGCCCGCCGCGCTAAAAAAGAAATGATTGAAGCTAACTTAAGGCTGGTTATTTCCATTGCGAAAAAATATACCAACCGTGGCTTGCAATTCCTTGATTTAATTCAGGAAGGCAATATCGGTTTAATGAAAGCCGTTGATAAATTTGAATACCGTCGTGGTTATAAGTTTTCAACCTATGCGACATGGTGGATACGTCAGGCGATTACCCGTTCAATTGCCGACCAAGCAAGAACCATCCGTATCCCTGTCCACATGATTGAAACGATTAATAAATTAAATCGTATTTCACGGCAGATTTTGCAAGAAATGGGACGGGAAGCCACCCCTGAAGAACTGTCAGAGCGTATGGAAATGCCTGAAGACAAAGTACGCAAAGTATTGAAAATCGCCAAAGAGCCGATTTCAATGGAAACACCCATCGGTGATGATGAAGATTCACACTTGGGAGATTTTATAGAAGATGCTAAAGTATTGTCTCCAGTGGAAGCGGCTACTATTGCAGGACTTCGTGAATCAACACAAAATGTACTGGCTGGCTTGACAGCAAGAGAAGCAAAAGTGTTGCGTATGCGTTTTGGTATCAACATGAATACCGACCATACATTAGAAGAAGTAGGCAAACAATTTGACGTTACCCGTGAACGCATTCGTCAAATTGAAGCGAAAGCATTAAGAAAATTAAGACACCCATCCAGATCAGAACAGTTGAGATGCTTTTTGGATGGTGAATAAAGTTTGAGGGCCCTTAGCTCAGTTGGTTAGAGCGTCCGACTCATAATCGGCAGGTCGTAGGTTCAAGTCCTACAGGGCCCACCACTAAATACACAAGGCTGCTCCATGCAGCCTTTTGTTTATCTACGATTTTATTTTTATAGCGAGGCATGAACGTGAGCAATAATTTTAGTTTTACATCTGAATCAGTATCAGAAGGGCATCCCGACAAAGTCGCCGATCAAATTTCCGATGCGGTACTTGATGCGCTGTTGGCACAAGACCCTAAATCCCGCGTAGCGTGTGAAACCTTAGTCAAAACAGGCATGGTCGTATTGGCGGGTGAAATTACCACCAGCGCGTGGGTTGATTTTGAAGCTCTCGTGCGCAAAGTCGTGTGTGACATCGGTTACGATAACGGCGACATTGGCTTTGACGGCAACAGTTGCGCCGTATTAAACGCAATCGGCAAACAATCGGCTGATATTGCAATGGGTGTTGATGAAGGCGAAAATCACGAGCAAGGCGCGGGCGACCAAGGCTTAATGTTTGGTTATGCCAGCAACGAAACCGATGTGTTGATGCCAGCTCCAATTACCTACTCACATTTGCTGGTACAACGCCAAGCCGAAGTGCGTAAAAACAAAACCTTACCTTGGTTACGTCCTGACGCAAAAAGCCAAATCACGTTCCGCTATGAAAACAACAAACCTGTTGCGATTGATGCAGTGGTTTTATCTACCCAACACTCGCCAGAAATCAATGCCAAAGCCCTGCATGAAGCGGTGATGGATGACATCATCCTGCACGTTCTGCCGAAAGAATGGCTGCATAAAGACACTAAATACTTCATCAATCCAACGGGTAACTTCGTTATCGGCGGCCCTGTTGGTGATTGCGGTTTAACAGGTCGTAAAATTATCGTTGATACTTACGGCGGTATGGCACGTCACGGTGGCGGCGCGTTCTCAGGCAAAGACCCCTCAAAAGTAGACCGTTCAGCCGCCTACATGGCGCGTTATGTCGCCAAAAATATCGTTGCCGCTGAATTAGCTGAGCGTTGTGAAATTCAAGTGTCTTACGCGATTGGTGTTGCTGAACCGACTTCAATCACAGTAGAAACATTCGGTACAGGCAAACTGTCTGAAGAACGTTTAGAACAAATCGTACGCGACGTATTCGATATGCGTCCTAAAGGTTTAATTGCACAATTGGATTTATTGAAACCCATTTACTTACCCACTGCCGCGTATGGGCATTTCGGACGTACTGAAGAGAGCTTTAGCTGGGAAAAAACTGATAAAGTTGACGAATTAAAAGCGGCAGCGGGTATTTAATCATCTATCGCAGGTTGGGGGTGATTTGTGCGCCACGCGCTATGAACTTGTCGAATGGTCAAACAGTAACTCCCACGCTCTTTTCACCTTGAGCCTGACAGCTCATACACTTACTGATGGGAGGAAAATTTATGTCTATAACAAACACTAAAGTTCACGCTGGGGTTCACCTAGATCCTCAAACTTCCACATTTTCTTAAAGAGACAAATCAATGAGTTTTACTGATTACAAAGTTGCCGATATTGCCCTAGCCGACTGGGGTCGTAAAGAAATCAATATCGCTGAAACCGAAATGCCGGGTTTAATGGCATTACGCGCAGAATTCGGTGCGGCACAACCATTAAAAGGCGCGCGTATTGCGGGCTGTCTGCACATGACCATTCAAACAGCCGTGCTGATTGAAACCCTGACCGCACTCGGTGCAACCGTGCGTTGGTCTTCATGCAACATTTTCTCTACCCAAGACCACGCAGCGGCAGCCATCGCAGCGGCAGGTATTCCAGTATTCGCATGGAAAGGCGAAACTGAAGAAGAAGCTGAATGGTGTATCGAACAGACCATTGTCGCGCCTGATGACTGGAGACCCAATATGATATTGGACGACGGCGGCGATTTAACCAACATGATGTCCGATAAATTCCCTGAATTAATGGCAGATGTTAAAGGCTTATCCGAAGAAACCACTACTGGCGTATTACGTTTGTACGAACGTGTTGCTAAAGGCACATTGGTCGTTCCTGCGTTCAACGTCAACGATTCCGTCACTAAATCTAAATTCGACAACCTGTACGGTTGCCGCGAGTCTTTAGTTGATGGTATCAAACGCGCTACTGACGTAATGATTGCAGGTAAAATTGCCGTCGTTTGTGGTTATGGCGATGTCGGTAAAGGTTGCGCGCAATCATTACGCGGCTTGGGTGCGACCGTGTGGATTACTGAAATTGACCCGATTTGTGCATTACAAGCGGCAATGGAAGGTTATCGCGTAGTCACTATGGAAGAAGCTGCACCACTGGCTAACATTTTCGTCACTGCCACAGGCAACTACCACATCATCACGCACGCTCATTTGTTGGCAATGCGTGACCAAGCGATTGTCTGCAACATCGGACATTTTGATTCTGAAATCGAAATTGCGGCGTTGCGTCAATACACTTGGGAAAACATCAAACCACAAGTGGATCACGTCATTTTCCCTGACGGCAAACGCATTATCGTCTTAGCGGAAGGTCGTTTAGTGAACTTGGGTTGTGCCACAGGTCACCCTAGCTTCGTGATGTCCAATTCATTCTGCAACCAAGTGTTAGCACAAATGGAATTATGGGCAAATGCGGCTAACTATGAAAATAAAGTCTATATTTTGCCTAAAATTTTAGACGAAAAAGTAGCTCGTTCACACTTGGCGCAAATCGGTGTCAACCTGACGCAATTAACCGCAGAACAAGCGGCTTATATCAACGTTCCTGTTGAAGGCCCTTATAAAGCGGATCATTATCGCTATTAATAAGTGAATGACTGCCGGTCTTGTACAAGACTGGCAGTCATGCTTACTCAAGCAAAAAACTTACTCACATTCATCAACGTCTTATAAATTCCCCACGCTAACGGCATCCCCACCAACGTCCATGCCAAGTACACCACAGCAGGATGTATGCGCGTATCACCATCAATCGCCTCCCCTGCCGCCTCTTCGCGGTCATGTTCCTGAGCCAAACGTTTTTCTTCGGCTAATTCATCAGCTGTCATAAACCATTTATCCGCCACAGGGCGAATCAGTAAATTACACACCAAGCCGACACCTAATAGCCCTGCCAAAATCATCATGGTCTGGTTATAAACCTGCTCACGCGCAATGCCTAAACCCAACTGATAATCCCGCATATAATTGACAATCACCGGCCCTAATACCCCAGCGGTTGCCCACGCGGTTAATAAACGCCCGTGTATCGCCCCGACCATTTGCGTACCGAATAAATCCGCCAGATAAGCAGGAACAGTGGCAAAACCGCCGCCGTACATACTTAATATAATGCACAACGCCGCGACAAATAACGGCGTGTTGCCCGTCATCGCGCTGGTCGGTACACTGATATACAACAATGCGCCTAATATAAAAAACACCAGAAACGTGGTTTTGCGTCCTAGTTTATCGGATAACGTCGCCCAAAAAAATCGCCCGCCGATATTGAATAAACTCAGCAACGCGGTAAAACCAGCGGCAATCGCGGCGATACTGGCAAGTTCGATTTTATCCAGTTGGCTATAGGTTTTCGCCACGCCGATTAACTGCCCGCCGAACACTTCCTGTAACATCGGTGAGGACATGCCAATCACGCCGATACCCGCGCTGACATTCATGCACAACACGCCCCATAATAACCAGAATTGTTTGATTTTAAACACGTTTTTTACATGAACATGGTGCGGCGTAATCATGTTGTTATTGGCTTGTTTAGCAGGTGGAATCCAGCCCTCAGGTTGCCAACCTGTCGCAGGAATGCGATAACCCAACGCGCCTGCCATCATAAAGACAAAATAAATCCCTGCCATCACGATAAAAGTTTGCATCACCCCAACATCGGTTTCGGTGGCAAATAGCTTCATTAGCAGCGCGGCTAACGGTGAACCTATCATTGCCCCACCGCCGAAGCCCATAATCGCCATCCCTGTTGCCATACCGCGTTTATCAGGAAACCATTTAATCAGCGTTGATACAGGGGAAATATAACCCAAGCCCAACCCAATACCGCCAATCACCCCTGAACCCAATAACATCAGCCAGAATTGATGCGTGTAAATACCCAATGCCGACAATAACATCCCGCCACACCAGCACAACGCACTGACCACACCTGCTTTACGCGGGCCAACGTGTTCCAGCCAACCGCCCCACAACGCCGCTGATGAGCCTAAAAACACAAAAAACAGCGTGTACATCCAGCCTAACGTAGAGATTTTCCAATCGCAGGTAGTGACAAATAATTCAGCAAAAAAACCGACATCCGCGCCGCACGGGATACTGTCTTTAATGCCAATTGCCTTGGATAACGGCAACCAAAACACCGAAAAGCCATACGCCATACCGATACATAAATGAATCGCCAGTGCCGCAGGCGGCAATAGCCAGCGATTAAAACCGCGTCCTGCCACTGTGTGGCGTTTGTCTAAAAAATCGAGCATGATAAATCCCCTGATGTTGAGCAATAATAAATTACATTTTAACAACTATTTGCCAAACCCGCCGAGCTTGCCGCCTATCAACTACTGGCTAAAGGCGGTTTCATAGTACAATTGCGTATTATTTTTGCCAGTTACCGCGACAAAATTCTATTCACCGCGCAACAACAGCATTTCACTTTCTCACTATTACATAATGAAACTAAGCAAATTATTTGGACACCATCCCGTGCAAGCGGCATTAGCGTATTCGCCCAAAAAAATCACCCAAGCGTGGGTTGATGCAGGGCGACAAGATAAACGCCTGACGGAACTGCTGGGTGAATTAGAAGATTTAGGCATTCAAGCCGAAAAAACCGACCGCAAAAAATTAGACCGTTTAGCGGAAAGTCATAATCATCAAGGCATTGTCATTGAAGTCGAATTACCTGCTGAACTGACTGAACACGATTTAAAAACAGCGGTAGAAAATCTTACCGAAACCGCGTTTTTTCTGGTATTGGATAACGTGCAAGACCCGCATAATCTGGGCGCGTGTTTACGCACCGCCGATGCCACAGGCGTACACGGTGTGATTATCACCAAAGACAACGCTACAGGTATCACTCCCACGGTGTGTAAAGTGGCAAGCGGTGCGGCGGAAACCATGCCCGTATACATGGTCACCAATCTGGCGCGTACTTTACGCTGGCTCAAAGACAACGGCATCTGGGTCATGGGTGCGGCAGGTGAAACCGATCAAAGCGTGTATCAAACCGATTTAACCGTGCCGTTAGCCGTCGTCATCGGCGCGGAAGGCAGAGGCATGAGACGCTTAACCAAAGAACAATGCGACAGCCTGATGTTTATTCCGATGCTGGGGCAAGTGGAAAGTTTGAATTTGTCCGTCGCCACAGGGGTATTGCTGTATGAAGCGGTGCGCCAACGCTTATCAACGGTTAAATAATGACCGCGTATTTACTACAAGGCTCAGGGTTGAGCTGTATTCGTGATGACAGGGTGTTATTTTCCGAGTTGGATTTTCGCTTGCAAGCTGGGCAGATTTTATTACTGGAAGGCAAAAACGGCAGCGGTAAAACCTCGCTGTTGCGCATTTTATGCGGCTTTCGTGAACCCGATGCAGGTGAAGTACGCTGGGGTGATGAAGCCATTAATGACAGTTCTTATTATGCCGATATGGCATACATCGGGCATTTGGACGGTATTAAAAAAGAACTGACTGTGCTGGAAAATTTAAAAGTGTCTTTAGCGTTGGGTGTTGCTGGACAGTATTCGATTGTTCAGGCTCTAAAGAAAGTACACCTGAACGGCTATGATGAGGTGCTGGTACAGGCTTTATCTGCGGGGCAAAAACGCCGTTTATCGTTAGCGCGATTATTGATTACTCATAATGTATTATGGATTTTGGATGAGCCGTTTACCTCGTTGGATAAGCAAGGTATCGCCTTGATTGAATCGTTAATGGTCGAACATTGCGCGAACGGCGGCATGATTGTCCTGACATCACATCATGATATTACGCTGCATGAAGTGGATGTAATACGAATTAATTTATCTACGCTACAGTTACGCTAACACACCCGTGCTACGCAACGCTGGAGCGTTGCTGGATGAATTCCCACGCTGGAGCGTGGGAACTATAAAACCGACAAGAATTTATTTTTCACTATGACTTTATCCCACGCCTTCTTTGCCATTATTCGCCGCGATTTAGTATTAGCGTTACGCCGCCGTGCTGAAATTGCTAATCCACTGTTGTTTTTTGTGCTGGTTATTACGCTGTTTCCGTTAGGTATCGGCGCACAGCCGCAGTTATTACAAGCGATTGCCGCTGGTATTATCTGGGTGTCGGCGTTATTAGCCGCTATGCTATCGCTGGACAGTTTGTTTCGTTCGGATTTTGATGATGGCTGTTTAGAACAGATTTTGCTCAGTCCGCACCCTACGTCTATTTTGGTGCTGGGTAAAATTGTTGCGCATTGGCTAGTGACAGGTTTGCCGTTGTTGATTGTCGCGCCGTTACTCGCCGTATTTTTAGGAATGCCTAATCATGCGATTGGCGTATTGTTGCTGACGCTGTTATTAGGTACGCCCGTATTAAGTTTGATTGGCGCGATTGGTGTTGCACTTACCGTGGGTTTACGGCGTGGCGGGATGATTTTATCGTTGCTGGTGTTGCCGCTGTATGTCCCTGTGCTGATTTTTGCCAGTAATGCGGTGGAAATGGCAAGCAGTGGCTTACCGATTAATGCGCAAATCAATATCTTATGCTCTATATTAATTATGAGTCTGGTGTTAGCTCCGTGGCCGACAGCGGCGGCGTTAAAAATGAGTTTGAATTAACCTATTTCTAATAAAACTGGTGGGCAAAAAACCTTGCCCACCCTACAAAATCTAGGCTGTCCAGTTCACTAAGCCGCTGTATGCCGTACCGATAACCACCAAGCCAAATACAATGCGATACCACGCAAAGGCAATAAAATCGTGATTGCTGATATAACGTAATAACGCTTTAATCGCCAACATGGCACTGAAAAATGCCGCTATCATACCGACCGCGAAATACGGCGCGTCGCTGGCAAATTCCAATATTTCACGGTGTTTGTAGAGGTCGTAAGCACTGGCAATAAACAGTGTTGGAATCGCAAGAAAAAATGAAAATTCCGTTGCCGCTTTGCGTGATAAACCGAATAACAAGCCGCCGATAATGGTCGCGCCTGAACGTGAAGTGCCGGGAATTAATGCAAACGCCTGTGCAAAACCCAGTTTTAAGGCATCTAATGGACTTAAATCATCCACTTCCACCACGCGGATTTTATGCTCGCGTTTTTCTGCCCAGATGATGATAAACGCACCGATAATGAACGCTAACGCGACAGGTATCGGTTTAAATAATACCGCTTTAATGGTTTTACCGAATACCAAACCCAGTACGGCTAAGGGCATAAAAGCAATCATCAAGTTGATGGTGAATTTTTGCGCTGCTTTCTCTGCTTTCAGCAAACCGACCAACACAGAAGAAATTTTTACGCGATATTCCCAGCAGACGGCTAGAATTGCCCCCACTTGAATCACGACTTCAAATAGTTTGCCTTTTTCATTATTGAAATCCATTAAATCGCCCGCCAGAATCAAATGCCCTGTGCTGGAGATGGGTAAAAATTCGGTTAAGCCTTCAACGACACCGAGAATAATTGTTTTGATGATTAAAATAAGTTCCATAATTTGCTCTGAATAAGTAAGAGGAAAAAGTGTCGGCGTTATAAGTCCAAGTCGGCAACCACGTCTAAGGCTTCCGACAATGTGCTGACCGGATAAATTTGCAAGCCTTTAATCGCGGTTTTCGGTGCGTTGGCTTTGGGAATAATGGCTTTTCTAAAGCCGTGTTTAGCGGCATCATTCAACCGTGCATGACCGTTTGCTACTGGGCGGATTTCGCCGCTCAAGCCGATCTCACCAAAAAATAACGCATCGTGGGGAATGATTTTATTGCGTAAACTGGACACCACGCTGACTACGATGGCTAAGTCAGAACTGGTTTCGTTGATTCTGATACCGCCGACCACGTTGGCATAAATTTCATCTTGCGCAGTGATAATACCTGCGTGACGTGATAATACGGCTAATAACATAGCAAGCCGATTCTGATCGAAACCCACCGCTAAGCGGCGCGGATTGCCGTATTGACAATCGGTGACCAAAGCTTGAATTTCGACTAATAACGGGCGCGTGCCTTCCCATAATACGGTAACGACGCTACCCGAAGACGGTTTTTCGGCGCGGTTTAAAAACATCGCCGATGGGTTTTTTACTTCTTTTAAACCTGCGCTGTCCATCGCAAAAAAGCCTAATTCACCGACGCTACCAAAACGATTTTTATCAGCGCGTAATACCCGAAAACGCGAATCATCGGTTGAACCTAGCATGACTTGGGTATCGACGATGTGGCTTAAGGTCATCGGCCCTGCGAGTGATTGGTCTTTAGTAACGTGTCCGACCATAAAAATAGACACGTTATTTTTTTTCGCGTATTGAGTGAGATAACTGGCAGATTCGCGCACTTGTGACACTGAGCCGGGGGCGGACTCGGTGTCTTGGGTGTGCATGACTTGTATCGAATCAATCACTAAAATCTGCGGGTGAATGCTGTCTAAGGTGTCGCATATTTGCTGCACGGAAGTTTCTGCCAACATCATGATTTTATCGGCAGGTAATTTTAACCGATGCGCCCGTTCGGCAATTTGTTGTAAAGATTCTTCACCTGACACATACAACACGCTGATGTCTCGCGCGGCAATGTTGGCAATGGCTTGTAACAATAAGGTACTCTTCCCTGCCCCCGGTGCGCCGCCTATCAACACCACGCTGCCGTTGACGATACCGCCGCCCAGCACGCGGTCAAATTCACCGATACCTGTGGAAATACGCTCGGCTTGAGACAAGTTGACATCGGATAATAATTTAACTTCGGAACGCGCACCCGCATAACCTGCGGCACGGTGTTGGCGGTCACCACCTGCGGGAGCGAGACGAATTTCTTTAATGGTGTTCCATTCGCCGCAACTGGTACATTGCCCGTTCCAGCGTGGGTAATCTGCGCCGCATTGGTCGCACACGAAAGCGGTTTTAGCTTTTTTAGTCATGAAGGTGTTTTAATTCGTAGCCATAGCCGTCTTTATAGCTGGGATAAATAAACTGATAGCCTAGGTTTTTTAGTCGCTGATTGCGACAGCGTTTATTCATCGTATCGTCACTGTCGCTAGGTTTACTGCTGGGTGCAGGGCAATTCAGTTGTTGTGCAAGCCATGTCATTACCTCGTACGTTGGTGCAGGATCATCATCACTGGCTAGGTAATAATTATCCAAAGCAACGCCCGCTAACTTTTTTTCCAATAAAAATGCCAAGACAGACACGCAATCATCTTGGTGAATGCGGTTGGTAAAATAGGCGGGCGTGTGTTGAATAGCGGGGCTTTGTTTAGCTCTGTTTAATAAGTAGTTGCGTCCGCGTCCGTAAATGCCTGAAAAACGCACGACTGTATTAAGCGGATTGACTGCGATAAGTTGCTGTTCTGCTTGCCTGATGAGTTGGCTATTAGGATTATCAGGTTGTGCGGGGGAATTTTCATCCACCCATTCGCCTTGTGACTGCGCGTAAACACTGGTGGAAGAGACAAAAATACATGGCACTTGCGCAAATCGACGCAACACATTGTGCAAGCCGATGTCGTAAACAGCACGGTAGCTTTGTTCGGTGCGCCCGTCCGCTGAAACGATAAAAAATAGCTGGTCAATATCAGTGGGGAGTTGCACTGTATCAGCAGATGAACATATATCGGCACGAACGTAGTGAATAGTGTCATCACTCGGTGGCGGATTGCGTTTTACGCCTGTGACACTATGCCCTTGTGTGCTTAAAACACGCGCCAGTTGTGTGCCGATAGCACCACAGCCTATGATTAAAATGTTTGCCATACGATTAGAATAAGTGGGTTATCGGTCATCACAGCAGTCTGTCTGACTAAAATTAAAGCGTGTTGCTTTATAGATAACACCCTGAGGATGTTATCTATGAGTGCGATGAAAAGTTACTTGCGATTAAATAAAGTGACGAGATGCGCTAATCTGGCAGCGCGTTCAGGTGCAAGTTGATACCATTGAAAACGCCACCCCCAGTTGCCTACGGTTGTGCCAGGGGTATTCATACGGTGTTCAGTACCTAATTCGAGAATATCCTGCATAGGAATAATCGCCAGATTGGCAACCGATGCAAGAGCGGTTTGTATCAATGCACAATGTAATGATGTAGCAGGATTACCCAGATAATCAAAGATATACGCTTTTTCAGCATCACTCAGTTTTTCAGCCCAGCCTAAGGTAGTATCGTTATCATGCGTACCTGTATAAACAACGCAATTTTTTTCGTAGTTATCCGGTAAATAAGGATTATCCGCATCACCACCAAACGCAAACTGTAAAATTTTCATGCCGGGTAAATGAAATTCATCTCTGAGTGCTTCTACTTCAGGGGTAATAATCCCTAGGTCTTCTGCAACTAACGACAGCGTGTCCAGTTTCGCTATGATGGCTTTTAATAAGGCAGAACCCGGAGCCTCAACCCATTGCCCTACACGGGCAGTTTGTTCAGTGGCGGGTATTTCCCACGCCGCTTCCAGTCCGCGAAAATGGTCGATACGCAAAATATCGAACTGTTCCGCCTGAGTTTGCATGCGTTCAATCCACCAATGAAACCCTGTGTTCTGTAAATAATCCCAGTTGTAATGCGGATTACCCCAACGCTGTCCATCTTGGGAAAAATAGTCGGGCGGCACACCTGCAACGACTGACATTTCACCCTGTGCATCGAGTTTGAATACGTCACGATTCGCCCACACGTCGCTACTGTCATAAGACACAAAAATAGGAATATCACCGAATAACAAGACTCCACGCTCATTGGCATATTTTTTTAACGCCATCCATTGACGAAAAAAAACGTATTGTTCAAATTTGATAATTTCAATTTCGGATTTTAATCGCAAGGATGCGGCTTTAATGGCATCAGGATTACGTTGTTTGAGCGGTTCAGGCCATTGATTCCAGCATTGTTGATTCTGTTCATTTCTCAGTGCCATAAATAACGCAAAATCATCCAGCCAAAAGGCTTTATTCCGACAAAACTGCGCAAAATCAGCTTTGTCTTCATGACTTGCATGGTCTAAAAAGCCATAAAATGCTTTTGCTACCAGACAGCTTTTATAAAATTTAGTGGATTTACGATGGCAGTCATCGCAAAGTTCAGCTAAAGGCAACCACCCCACAATGCTGAACCAATCCATATTGATTAATTCAGGATTACCCGCGTGTGCTGATAAGCACTGATACGGCGAACCATCGGCATGAGTTGCCCCTAATGGCAGGGTCTGCCAGACAGTAATGCCTGCTGTGCAGAGAAAATTAACGAAATCATAGGCATCCTGCCCTAAATCGCCTTGTTGCCCCGAACCGGGTAACGAGGTGATGTGTAACAAAATACCAGCGCGGCGTTTTTTTAACATAAGTATTATCGCTTTCGGTTATCAGGATTAGTGGTTGGTGTTTTGGTAATGCGGCTCAGTTGCTAATAATTGTAATTGTAGCCGATACAATACTAACTAATAGATAACTTGCAAATATAATTATTCCGTGCCTTGGCGCATAACTCCTCCCATTGCAGGCGCGCCAGAGCCTTGGGTAAATGACAATGATAAATACGCAGGCGGTTCTTCATCCAGCAATTTATACAAATTGGCTAAATTAAGGCGAAATTGTTTTTCAAAACTGCTGACTGCCTGACCGGGATTATAATCGCCGAACCACCAGAACCAGTCAGATCCTTCGCACACTGCCAATTGATATTCCGCTTTTTTGAGTTGTTTATTGCTTAGCCGTTTATCGGCTATTGCCTGATCAAAGGCTGATTTAACATCACAGAGCATATCCCAGCCACGGTTTTTATCACTATCACCTATCCACGTTGAAAACGTGCCGTATACCCAACTGCCTGCAAGCAGTTTTTTCAGGGGTTTAACAGGAACTTTGTTTTTTAAACACTCGGAAAAAGTGGTTAATTCAATGTCGGGATGGCTGGACAGTTGTCTGTATAACGCACTCAGGAAAAAATAGCCGTTATGGGGGAAGTATTCCCACGCATTTTCACCGTCCATGATAATGGAAACAACAGAATCATCCGACTCATTAGCACGAATATTCATTAAATGCTTAATCAAATCACTGACAGCATCATCGGCGTGCCATTTTGAATAATCAAAACCGATGAGATCTGATAAACCGTCATCACGGAAAAAACAGGCTATTTTGGTTTTTTCTAATTTAAATGGATGGTGGCGACTAAGGGGTTGTTCATTTTCTGGCAGATGCAGACTATTACCGAGTACAGAACCGCCACTTGCCGTCCAGTTAAAACCGGATTTACCGAGTATTTTTAGCGTCTCGGCACTGATTGCCCCTTCCGACGGCCAACAGCCTTTAGGCTTGAAGCCGAAAAACCGTTCAAAGATTTTTACGGCTTTTTTTAGATGCCATTCAACACGCTCATCACCGCCTGCATAACGAGTGCAATCGGGTAAAGGTGCGTCAGGCATGGCTTGATGAGTGGTGTTCATGTCCAGCAACAGCGGCATAATCGGGTGCGCATAAGGCGTAACCGACAATTCAACCTGCCCTTTTCTGGCTAATACTTTGTAGCGTTGAATAACGTGAGATAACTGTTCACCGATGATTTCCAGCAGTTCAAGTCGGTCATGCCGTGTATAAAAAGACCCTTTTGCTATCAGGTGCTGTACTCTGCTGTCGCCCAGTTTGACCGTTTCACCCATCCACGCCAAGTGATACCAGACCAGCATATCAATAACAAACTGTTCATTGATATAGGGTAGCGCGTCAAAATGCTGATCCAGCCAGTCGGTCATTCGTGCCAGTTTTTGAAAGACTGGATAACGATTGATTTGCCTGTCTCGGTTTGCCCGCAGACAGTCCTTAAGCAACTGCAATCGCTCTTCAGGATTATCAGACAGTTTAGGGCTGACTAATGCAGCTAATAACGGGTCAGTGAGTGCGGTGCGGTCATGTAAATAGTTATTTACCTGCTGGGCATAATCTTCAATTTGTTCCAATAAAACAGGCGCGAAATTAACGACCGCACACGCGTCAGGAACAGCTTCCAGATGAGCAGCCATATCAACATAGTCTTTAATGACATGAAGGTATGTCCAAGGTAATATAAATTTCCCTGTACGCAAATCCCTGTATTCAGGCTGGTGCATGTGCCAGCACAACACCAGTTTCAGCTGCTTTTTTTTCATACGACGTTTATTTTACATAGTGGGTATGGATATGCTGTCCTAACATTTCAGCAGTCACTAACACGACACCGCCCGCACTGACATGAAAACGTTTCTCATCATCCGCTCTGTTTTCACCGATGATCATGCCTTCAGGCACTTCGCAACCGCGTTCGATAATGGCTTTGGTAATACGACAATGACGCGCGATGTTAACATCGGGTAAGACGATGGTATCAACTAATGTTGTGTAGGAATTGACTCTGACATTGGAGAATAATAACGAACGTTTAATACTGGCTCCTGAAATAACACAGCCGCCTGAGACCATTGAATCGACCGCCTGCCCGCGTCTGTCATCGTTATCAAAGACGAATTTGGCAGGTGGTGTTTGCGCCTGATACGTCCAGATAGGCCACGTTTTGTCGTACAGATTCAAGTCGGGTTTAACGCTGACCAATTCCATATTCGCTGACCAATACGCATCAATAGTACCGACATCGCGCCAGTAACTTTGTCCGCCTTGCAGGTTTAAGAACGGATAGGCATTAACCACATAATCATCAATAACCGCAGGAATAATATCTTTACCGAAGTCATTGGTAGAATCAGGATTTTTGGCATCTTCAATTAATTTATCAAACAGAAAATCGGCATTGAAAATATAAATCCCCATAGAGGCTAATGCGGTATCCGTTCTGCCCGGCATCACAGGAGGATGTTCGGGTTTTTCCACGAAAGCTCTGACACGGCGATTATCATCAACATCCATCACGCCGAAGGCAGTGGCTTCTTCCAGTGACACTTCAATACAACCGATGGTTAAATCAGCATTTTTAGCAATATGGTCGGCAAGCATTTCGCCATAATCCATTTTGTAAATGTGATCGCCCGCTAATATTAAGATGTGTTCAGGGGCGCGTCTGCGCAGAATGTCGATGTTTTGAAAAATAGCATCGGCGGTACCTTTGTACCATGAGTCTTCATCAACCCGTTGTTGCGCAGGCATCAAATCAACATATTCGCCGAATTCACCGCGTAAAAAGCCCCAGCCTTGTTGAATATGACGAATCAGTGAATCAGCTTTGTACTGAGTCAAAATACCTATTTTACGAATACCCGAATTCACACAATTGGATAATGGAAAATCAATGATTCGAAACTTTCCACCGAAGGGAACAGCGGGTTTAGCGCGCCAATCGGTCATATTCATTAATCTTGAGCCACGACCACCCGCCAAAATTAAAGCAATGGTATTGCGCGTTAAATGACTAACGATACGCTCATTTTTATTATTATTGGATTCCGACATTTTTCATCTCCAAGTAGAATAGATTCACAACTTCGGTTGTGTTTGGTAACATTTACCTGTTTATTATTCTACTACATGAGGCTTAGCAAAGTGAAAAAGCAATTAAAAAACAGTTTGAGTTCGGATTTTATAAAAATCAGCGAAGCTAAGCATCATGATCCTTTCTCCATATTGGGTCGTCATGGCGATCAAATTACCGTTTATTTGCCTTATGCAGAAATTGTCAGTTTCACTCATAACGGTGTACTGTTAAACCGCGTACCCGATAGTGACTTTTTTCAATATACCGTCATAGACGGTGAAATTCCTGAACATTACCATCTGTCATGGCAGGATAAAGACGGCAATCCTCACGAAAATTACGATCCCTACACATTCAGCACACAATTTCCTGAATTCGACCAGCATTTGTTCGGTGAAGGTAAGCACTGGCATATCTATCAGAAACTGGGCGGACATTTACACACGGCCGATGGTATTGATGGTGTATTTTTTGCTGTGTGGGCGCCTAATGCAGGGCGTGTCAGTGTCGTCGGTGACTTTAATCGCTGGGATGGTCGCTGTCATCCTATGCGCAGCCTCGGTGGCGGTGGGCTTTGGGAAATATTCATCCCTGATTTAACCGAAGGCTGTTTATATAAATTTGAAATACTCAACCGTAACAGCAATCATATTCTGGTAAAAACCGACCCTTACGGACAGCAATTTGAATTCCGCCCCAATACGTCATCGGTCGTCACCAATGAAAACAGCTATGTGTGGCAGGATCAGCAATGGATGACGGAGCGTGTGCAGCATAATTGGCAGCATGAACCGATGTCTATCTACGAGGTGCATTTAGGTTCATGGAAACGTGACAGCAAAGGTAATTTCATTAATTATCGCGTACTGGCTGAGGAACTGGTTTCCTACGTTAAACAAATGGGCTTTACCCATATTGAATTACTGCCTATCACCGAGCATCCTTTAGATGCGTCTTGGGGTTATCAAACCACAGGCTATTTCGCACCGACCAGCCGTCATGGCACACCCGATGATTTCCGCTATTTTATTGATACCTGCCATCAAAATAACATCGGCGTGATTTTGGATTGGGTGCCGGCGCATTTTCCTAAAGATTCATTTGCCCTTGCCCGCTTTGACGGCAGCGCGTTATATGAACACGAAGACCCGCGTAAAGGCGAACACCGTGATTGGGGTACGCTGATTTATAACTACGGACGCAATGAAGTGAAAAACTTCTTACTGGCAAGTGCTATTTTCTGGCTGGAAGAGTTTCATCTTGATGGTTTGCGTGTCGATGCGGTTGCCTCCATGTTGTACTTGGATTATTCGCGTGAAGCGGGCGATTGGATTCCTAATATGTACGGCGGCAATGAAAATCTGGAAGCCATCAGTTTTCTTCGGGAAATGAACGAAGTCACTCATGCCCAACACCCCGGAACAGTGGTGATGGCAGAAGAATCAACTTCATGGCCGCAAGTGACCCGCCCGACGTGGACAGGCGGCTTGGGCTTTTCGATGAAATGGAATATGGGCTGGATGCACGACATACTGGCATACATGAAAGAAAATCCCGTACACCGTATGCACCATCATAATCAGCTGACCTTCGGTATGCTGTATGCGTTCACCGAAAATTTCACCCTGCCGTTTTCGCATGATGAAGTCGTACATGGTAAAGGTTCATTAGTCAGTAAAATGCCGGGGGATGAATGGCAACGCTTTGCTAACTTAAGACTGTTATACACCTTGATGTACACCTATCCGGGTAAAAAATTACTGTTCATGGGATGTGAATTCGGACAGGGTACCGAATGGAATTTCCATAAAGCCTTAGATTGGTATGTGTTGGATTATTCGCATCATCGCGGCGTACAAACACTGGTAAAAGACTTAAATAACCTGTACAAATCCGAACCTGCGTTATACCAGCATGATTTTGAACACCAAGGGTTTGAATGGATTGATTGCTGCGATGTACAACAATCAATTATCAGCTATCGCCGTAAATATGGCGAAGAGGAAGTGCTGGTCATTCTGAATTTTACCCCAGTGATAAGAAAGAATTACCGTATCGGTGTGCCTAAAGCAGGTCAATATACGGAAATTTTTAATTCCGATTCCAGCTATTATGACGGTAGCAATGTAGGTAATGGCATTATTTCCTCAGAGCCGACAAAATGGATGAATCAAGCCAACTCCATCAGTATCACCTTACCGCCTTTAGGTGGCGTAATTTTTAAACTATAGTTTCTCGCAGGTCGGGTTGACCCGACACACTCGCACTTCCGTCGGGTTATATTCTCAGTCCATTTCATAAATGAATAGCTGGCAGCTAACCCGACCTACTTATTAACGACCATGAAAAAAATACTTTTTGTCAGCAGTGAAGTCTATCCTCTTATTAAAACAGGCGGTCTTGCCGATGTATGCAGCAGCCTACCTAAAGCATTAACCGAATTAGGACAGGACATCCGCATTATTATCCCCAATTATCCCTCACTAAAAACGGTTGGGGATGTGCATTTCCTGTGTTCTTTACGCATAGATAATCACCCGATCAATATCTTGGAAACCGCTATTCCTGACAGCCCTGTCATCGCATGGCTGGTTGATTGTCCTGAACTTTTCAACACCACAGGCAATCCCTATCTTGATGAACAAGGACTTCCGTGGGCGAATAATGCCGAACGGTTTGCCTTATTTTGTCGCGTCGCCGTTGAAGTTGCGATGGATAAAGTCAATCGGAACTGGAAACCCGACATCGTGCATTGCAATGACTGGCAAAGCGGTTTAGTACCCGCGCTGTTATCAATGGAAGCCGATCGCCCGAAAACCGTCTTTACTATCCATAATATGGCGTATCAAGGACTGTTTCCTGTACAAAGTGTTTACGCGCTTAATTTACCCGGTCAGTTGTGGAATCCGAATGGTCTGGAGTTTTTCGGAATGCTGTCTTTTATTAAAGGCGGCATCGCATACTCAGATAGAATTACCACCGTCAGCCCCACTTATGCCTTAGAAATTCAAAGCCCCGCTTTCGGCTATGGGCTTGAAGGTTTATTGGCTTATCGTAGTCACAATCTGGTCGGCATTATCAACGGCATTGATATGGATGAATGGAATCCTGAAACGGATCCGCACATTCATCAACGTTACAGCGTCGAATCACTGCCCGAAAAACAACACAACAAAGCAGAGTTACAACGCAGGGTCAATTTACCCGTCAACGACCATGTGCCGCTGTTCGGACTCATCAGTCGCTTAGTTGAACAAAAAGGCATCGACATGATTATCGAATGCCTGCCTGAGATGATGACGTTACCGATGCAGCTGGTATTACTGGGCAATGGCGACAAAGTCTATGAACAACGCCTACAAAACCTCGCTCGTTTATATCCTGATAAAATCGTTATCATCATCGACTACAACGAATCCTTAGCCCACCTTATTGAAGCGGGTTCCGATGTATTCCTCATGCCTTCGCGCTTTGAACCCTGTGGTTTGAATCAAATGTACAGTCAGCGTTACGGTACGATTCCCATCGTCAGAAAAACAGGCGGTTTGGCAGATACCGTCGTCGATGCCTTACCAGAAAGCCTTGCTAATCACAGTGCGACCGGCATCGTATTCCAAGAAGCCCATGCAGGTGCATTACTGGAAGCCATCAAACGCGCCCTGTTGCTATACAGTAACCACGCCGCGTGGCAACAAATGCAGACCAACGCCATGCGCAAAGACTTTTCATGGCATAGAAGTGCCGAACAATACTTGGCTTTATACGACAGTATTTAGTGTCCACAAAAAACACCAACAGCACAAAAAAAGAATGGCTTGCTTCTTTATCTGCTGAACGCCATCGTGGTGGATACCCTGTTATTCAAGGTATCCACCCACCTCATTCGTATTTATATTTTTCGTGTCTTTCGTGCTTTTCGTGGATGACGCATTTACCCATCTATTCCTCATGATTAACACCGATGTTCTCATCATTGGCGCGGGTGCGGCAGGTTTAATGTGCGCTATCGAAGCAGGCAAACGCGGCAGAAAGGTCATCGTACTGGATCACGCCAACAAAGCAGGTAAAAAAATCCTCATGTCGGGTGGCGGGCGGTGCAACTTCACCAACTACAGCGTTGAACCCGACAACTACCTGTCCAACAACCCGCATTTTTGTAAATCTGCCCTGAGTCGATACACGCAATGGGATTTTATCGACTTAGTATCGCGCTACCGTATTCCCTATCATGAACGCGACCACGGACGCTTATTCTGCAATGACAGTGCGCGGGATATTCTGGATATGCTGCTCACTGAATGCGACAATGCAGGTGTAAGCATTCAATTGAATACCCACATTCAGCGCATTGAACAACTTAATCAACAGTTCCAACTGCACACCAGCCAAGGCGATTTCACCGCACAATCGTTAGTAGTTGCCACAGGCGGCTTGTCGATACCGAAAATGGGCGCAACTCCGTTCGGCTATAAAATCGCCGAACAATTCGGCATCAAGGTATTGCCAACCCGCGCGGGTTTAGTGCCGCTCACCTTACAACCTGAAGACAAAGAACAATTCTCGCCGCTTTCAGGCATTGCCGTACCCTGCGTCGTCAGTGCCAATGGACAGGCATTTAATGAAAACATCCTGTTTACTCATCGCGGTTTAAGCGGCCCCAGCGTGTTGCAAATATCGTCTTATTGGCACGCGGGCGAACATATCAGCATTAATTTATTACCCGATAACTCACTCACCGATGAACTGAAAAACAAACGCCAACAAAAAATCAACAGCACACTGAAAACTCTATTGCATACCTATTTGCCCAAGCATTTGCTCAGTTGTTTATTGCCCGAAAACTTACTCAACATCGCACTGCAAGACTGCTCAGACCGTCAGATTGAACACATCGCTGAACAACTGCACCACTGGACAATCAAACCCAACGGCACAGAAGGCTATCGCACCGCTGAGATTACCCTAGGCGGCGTTGATTGCAATGAGTTGTCTTCCAAAACAATGGCAAGCACCAAAGTCTCAGGTCTGTATTTTATCGGCGAAGTAGTGGATGTCAGCGGTTGGCTGGGCGGCTATAATTTTCAGTGGGCGTGGTCATCGGGCTGGTGTGCTGGACAAGTTGTTTAGACAAGCCTATCGGGTTACGCTACGCTAACCATCTACCAAACTTATTAATAAGGAGCAATGACCATGCGCTATTTACACACCATGATCCGTGTCCGTGATTTAACGGAATCGCTGGATTTTTTCTGCAATAAACTGGGGCTGGTTGAATGCAATCGCTACGACAGCGAACAAGGTCGCTTCACCTTGGTTTATTTACACGCGCCAGAAGATGCCAGTGAAGCCGTACTCAGACAAGCCCCGTTACTGGAACTCACCTACAACTGGGACACGGAAGACTATACAGGCGGACGTAATTTCGGACATCTGGCATTCGAAGTCGAAAATATTTATGCCACCTGTCAAAAACTGCTGGATGCAGGTGTCGTGATTAACCGCCCGCCGCGCGATGGTCACATGGCATTTGTGCGCTCACCTGACGGTATTTCTATTGAATTTCTGCAAAAAGATAAAGCCTTGGCTCCACAAGAACCGTGGCTGTCTATGGCAAATACAGGCAGTTGGTAAAACGTGCATGGGCAAACGATAAACCGTTTGCCCAGTCTCTCAGTTAGCGGCAAACTTTACGCCCATTGACCCAAGCGCACTGCGGTGCCGGCTTAACAACGACAGCACCGCCTCTTGGTGGTGCAACCACTACTGCGCCTCTAGGTGGCGGGACATTTTTGTTCACAACCGCCGCGCCATTAGGCCCTGCACAACCTGCCCGATACACGCCATTAACACAAGTAACCGCCTGTGCAGTCGAAATACTAGCCGATAGTAAAAACAACACACTTAGTACTGTCTTGATAATTCTCATGGTATTCTCCTATTTTTTAGTTAAAAATTCATGCTTAATAAGGCGTTAGTGCATAATAAAAAGTCACTTAATGCACGGGCAATATATTCTAATAGCTAACCGCTTATAACCATTGCAATAAATACGACAACGCCTGTTACCGTAGAATAAAGTGTTATTTTTCGGTATTTTTGGAGTTGCCACGCCATAATAAACCCCGTTACCAATAGCATGAATAACGATGTTCCCAATACTACAGCATATATTTTAAATGCGGTCGCACCGTTCGCTGTGTGTAATTCCAGCAACCGTTTAGACCAATCGGCTTTTCGTACGGTCAGCTTGGCTTCGGTTGCCTGAGTGGATTCCAGTGTCACTCTTAACGCCGCACCGCGCCAGTTCAATTCGATGAGTTTATCGGTGCTTTCGTTGTGTGCCGCGCCTGTTGGCGGCGAAAGTTGCAACTTCTGCAATTCTTGCGTCACAAAATCGGTCAACGCCGCATCCTCTTTGGGTAATGGCGCAGTTAATGGCAGCGTATACACCTGTGTGTCATACCCGCCTTCAACACCTAACGTATACAGTGTACCTGTGACCAGAAACATCAGGGCAATCGGAAAAATAAAAGTCGCAAGTATTAAATGTACCTGCATGAGAAAAAGACGATTAATTTTAATCATGAATAAACCTGTTGGTGATTGAAGTGATTTGGGTGCGGGTTTGATATATTACTCAGTTAGCTTATTAAACATCAAGCCAGTCTACGATGTTAAAGACGATTTGCCAATCCAAAAACCCTAATAAAACATTGCGTAATATCACACCGACATGAATTTCCTATTAAACATCGCTATCTTACTTTGTGCTGTTTTTATCACCACCACCGCCCTAGCAGACGATGATGATGACAAACAACCGCGCCAAACAGCTCAATCAGGCGCAGGTCAGTCGGGCATCAACGTGGATGCCAAAGCCCAGCAACATTCAGGGCTGGAAACGATAAAACTGCAACCTGCAAGCTATCACGCCGAATTTACCGCTTATGGCAAAGTGTTAGCCATTCAACCGTTAATCGAATTACGCCACCGCTATTTAGTCGCATTGAGCGAACGTAACGCGGCTCATGCGAAATTCAGCCAAGCTGAACAAAGCGTCAATCGCCAGCAAGCTCTATATCAAGAAGGCATCAGTGCAAAACGCCATTTGCAAGAACAACAAGCACAATGGCAAATCGACAAAGCGCAACTGGAAGCCACGCATTTTCAAGATCAAACTCTCAAAGAAGAAGCTCAGCTGACATGGGGTAACACCTTGGCGGAATGGGCGTTATCCAGCGATAGCAAGCAGCTCAACGCTTTGTTATCAGGGCAGCAAAAATTATTACAAATCACCTTGCCCAGTAATCAACAGCTAGCCGATGAACTCAAAACCATTGTCATTGCCGCCTCTGGCAATCGCAGCAAAGCCCAAGCCGCGCAGCTTATTTCAGCCGCACCGCAAACTGATAGCAGCAGCCAAGGCAATAGTTATTTTTTCCAGACCCCAGCAAAAAATATCAGCATCGGTATGGCAGTCACCGCATGGCTACCTGAACAGGATAAACAATTATCGGGTGTGATGATGCCAAAATCGGCGTTATTGTGGTCTATGGATCAGGCGTTTGTTTATATCAAAACGGGCGACACCTTCAGCCGCCGTGCTATCACGCATTATTCAGTCAGCAATGACGGTTATTTTGTCAGTGAAGACCTGAAACCCGATGAAGAGTTAGTCGTTACAGGTGCGCAGATGTTGTTATCAGAAGAAATGCGCGGGCAGATTCCCGATGAGGATTAATCAAAACGTCTGCCAACCGCCACCCAACACTTTATACAGCAACACTACATCTGCCGAGGTTTTCGCGCTACTGCTGACTAACGCGCTTTGTGCCTGATAGAGTGCTTGTTGGCTTTCCAGCACATTAATAAAATTGGTTAAGCCTTTTTCATAACGCATCGTAGCTAATTGTACCGCTTGTTGATTGGCAGTGACGGCTTGTTGTAATGATTGCTGTTTTTGCTGTTCTTTACGATAAGCAACCAGCGCGTCTTCGACTTCTTTAAACGCGGTCAAGACGGTTTTTTGATAACCAAGCAGACCTTGTTGATATTGGGCTTCTTTACTTTTGATATTGGCGTTGAGTTTGCCCCAGTTAAACAGCGGTGCGGTCAGCGTTGTACCGACTGACCACGATTTACCGATAGGCGTAAAGTCAGTAATACGGGTATTTTGCAAGCCGATAAATTCGGCTAAATTGAATTTAGGGTACAGTTCTGATTCGGCAATGCCAATTTGCGCATTGGCAGCAGCGAGTTGGCGTTCTGCGTAGCGAATATCAGGGCGGCGTTGTAATAGCTCAGACGGTAAATCGGGCATTACCGTAGTTTTCACCATTGGGATAGTCGCCACAGGTGCTAAACGCGCCGCCAATGCGTCAGGTTGTTTCGCCAATAACAAACTCAGCGCGTGGATGGCTTGCTGCACCGCAGTTTCATAGCTGGGTAATTGCGCTTCGGTGGTCGCCAGTTGCGCTTGCGCTTGCGACACTTCCATCATATCCGCCAAGCCTGCTTGTTGGCGGACGTTTAACAAGTTCAAGGTGTCTTGTTGATTGCGCAGATTGGCTTCGATAATCAAAATCAGCTGTTGATTACCGCGCAGTTCGATGTAATTACGCGCCACTTCGCCCAGTAAAGTCACCATGACATCGTGGCGATGTTCAATTTCACTGTCAATGGTGGCATCGGCGACTTCTATCGCGCGTTGCACACCACCGAAAAAATCCAGTTCCCATTGGGCATCAACACCGAATTGCAATAAGTTGATGATTTGACTGCCAAAACCAAAACCGCCCGCTTGCGAAGTTGATGAGGTGGAGGCGGAAGAATTCAGGCGACGATTGATATTACTTTTACCCGACAGGCTAGGCAAACCAGAAGCAACTGTTACCGTGCGTTGCGCCCGTGCATCTTTGATACGCTCCAGCGTTTGTTTTAAATCCAGATTGGTATTGATCGCATCGACTATCAGTTGATTCAGTATCGGATCATTAAAATTCTGCCACCATTTTTCCAGCACCATAGGATGAGCGGACGCAGGAAGCCCATCTTTCGCGCTTGATGGGCTTCGTACCTCAGCCCATCCTATAGAACTCCATTGTTTAGGTATGGCGACTTCTGGCTTGTGATAATCAGGCCCGACTACACAGCCTGTCAATAAAACCGCCACACCCAGCGCGTAACGCCTCATAAACGGTTACCTGTCGCGACTTGGGTTTCAATAAACACATCCATTTGCTGACCGATATAAAACGGCAGTTGCTTACGGTCAAAACTGTACAGGGCTTGTAATACGCGGGTATCGACGCGCTCGGTGCTGTCACCTGTCAGAGATTTTTTCGGTATCACAAACGGTTCTAGGTAAGCTAATTCTAAATCTACTTTAAACGCCCGATTGCCACGCAAATACGCCACCGCTTTCATGTTCTTATCAAATCGCCACGCATCATTCTCATCAATATCAACACGCACATGGAGCTGGTCAATATTACCGACCAACATCAACGGCGTGGTTAATACGCCCGCTTGTGCGAACTCCCCTGCCCTGATATTGACTTGTAAGACTTCACCATTAATCGGCGAACGCACGATTAAGCGTTCTAACGTGGTACGAATATTGGCGATACTGGCTTGGGCTTGCTGTACGACGGCTTTGGCACTGTCTAATTTAGCTTGTGCGATAGCGACCGCGTTATGTCGGCGCAGTAATTCTTCCCGACTAATCGCGCGTTTATCGGTCACGGATTCGGCTAAATTTTCCAGCGTTTGGCTGTCAGTCAGTGCGGCTTTGGCTTCGTTGACACTGGCAGTTGCTTTGGCTAAATCGGCTTCTTTGATGGCTAAATCAGCGCGGGTATCGCGTTCATCCAAATAAAACAGCGGCGTACCCTCTTTAATCGAATCCCCCACTTTAACGGCGACGCGGGTCACAATACGCGGCAAGGGCGTACCGATGGCAATATTCTGGCTTTTGGCTTCAATAATGCCTGCGCCTGCAATAAATTCTTGAAACGGTGAAGAAGACGGTTCAGCGACCGCTTGGGCAATCGGCATCGGCTGATTACTGCTGACCACGGTATAGCCTGCGAAAAACAAGCCGACAAGTGCCAGTAAAGGCAGTAGATATTTCATAGTTGACCTTAACAGCAACAAGGCGGGTTATCGCTGGAACGCGCCGCGCTTTTGGTTTCTGATACGGGTCTTAATGTGCCTGACGGATGACACCATGTATTTGCAATTTGTTCTTGGGCTGGAGCAATACCGATAAACTGCTCGTTATACACGTCGCTGGTGAGCAGTTGATAACTGCGCTCACATACTGCCATACGTTGCCCGCGACAAAAGACATGACCTTCATCATCATAAACTTTGCTGAATGAACCTTTATAAATCACCGCGTGTCCTTTATCCAAACACGGAACGGGGTGCGGTTTGGTGGCTGTAATGGTTACCGCGCGAAATTCAATGCCTTCAACGACTTGCCACGGTTGCGCGTCCCATTTGTCCAGAGTAACCGCGACAAAACCCGCTTCGACAAAGGCTTGTAAAAAATCATGCTCCAGCAACGCGCCAGAAATACAGCCGCTCCACAAGTGCGCGTCGTCTTTCAGGTGTTGCGGCACGGGTTCATCACTGACAATATCAGAAATAGCCACCCGTCCACCTGCTTTGACGACGCGGAAAATTTCTTGGATGAGTTGTTTTTTGTCGCTGTCATGCACCAGATTCAACACGCAATTAGACACGACCAAATCAACGCTGTTATCCGCAATCAGCGGCTGGGTTTTGCGTTGTTGTTCTTGCCATGCGCGTAACGCCAACACGTCTTCGGCACAACGCACGGGATTTTCTGCCAGATGTTGATTCATTGCCGTCAAATCTAAAGCGAGGTCTTGAATCTGTCCTTTTACAAAACGCACGCGGTCTGAGCCGATTTTTTCTGCCATTTCTGGCTGATATTTTCGCGCCAGTGTCAACATATCATCATTCATATCCACGCCGATGACGCTGCCTGAATCGCCGACTAATTGCGCCGCCATATAGCAGATTTTGCCCGAACCAGAACCTAAATCCAACACCACATCGCCCTTGCGCACATAACGCGACGGGTCGCCACAACCATAATCTTTGTCGATAATTTCCTGCGGCAAAATGGCCAATAATTCGCGGTCATAATCGACGGGACAGCATAAATCGGCTTGTACCTGTTCCGCGCCTTGTGAATACCGTGCTAATACGCCTGTTTCTACGCTCATGTTAAACCTCTTATTCGTTGGTGATGCTGCCCGTACAACTACTGCCCTGCCCTGCGGTACAACCGTAACAATGTTGCTGGGTGGCGATGGATTGACCGAGTAATTCGGATACGTCTGTGATGTGTCGCGGCTGTGTTGCGCCTAACGGCAATTTGAGCATTTGATTAAAATCACAATCATACACAAAGCCCTGCCAATCGACACTTAAGGTGGTTCTGCACATGACACTGGCTAATGCGTCTGGATTAAAATTGGTTTTCAACAGCTTCATATAATCATCAAACTGCCCTGTGCTTAACAACACACTGCCAAAGCGTTGGATGGGTAAGTTAGTGAGTGCGTAGAGCTGATTGAAAACAATACCATACTGCTCATATAAATGTTGCTTATAGGCTTGTTCGAGCGCGTGTTGCGGCGGCGGTAAACTCGCGCCTTGCGGATTAAACACTAAATTCAAGATAAGCGGGCTATTCGCTTGACCGTAACCCAGCGCGTTTAATTGTTGCAAGGCGGTAATGCTTTTATTAAACGTGCCTTTGCCGCGCTGTTTATCAACATTATCCTGCAAATAACACGGCAAAGACGCGACAATATCCACCTGTTGCGCGGCTAAAAATGCTGCTGTGTCCTGATAACCGTCTTCTAATAAAATCACTAAGTTGCAACGGTCTATCACTTTCAGGTTACGAAGCCGCGCCTGTGTCACCAGATAGCGAAACTGCGGATTCATTTCAGGTGCGCCGCCTGTTAAATCCAGCGTGTGGATGCCGTGTGTATCAATGAACGTCAATACCTCATCAACTGTTTTTTTATCCATCAATTCAGTGCGTTTCGGGCTGGCATTAACGTGGCAATGCGTACAACTCAGGTTACATAAATAACCCAAGTTGACTTGTAACACGCTCAGCGCATTACGGGTAATGCGCGGAAAATCACTGGCTTTTAAATACGGAGCGGAATCACGCATGGCTGATTTATTTCCATATCTTCACGATATTGGTGTAATCATCCGTCCACGGGTGCATATCGAAATATAAAGGCATGGTTTGCCAAGTACCCAATAAACTCAAGGTGAGCGGCGTGAGGGTTTCGGGTTGTCGTGCTATCACGACCCAATCGGTATCCACCACCAGCGGCATATTTTCGGGAGCTTTAAATTCTTGGATTAGCGCGGCAAAATGCGCTTGTTCGGCATGAATGGACAGCACTTTTTTCAGAGCCAAATGGCGGTTGGTAATATGAAATGCCAGTATGCCATTGGGTTTTAATTTTTTGAAATACAATTCCAATGCTTCTTTGGTGATGAGATGCGTCGGCACTGCATCGGAGCTGAACGCATCCATCATTAATAAATCAAAATGCTGGTCAGGTTCTTTTTCTAATGCTAAGCGAGCATCACCGACACGCATGGTGGCATTGGGCAGACAACGGCTGAGGTAAGTAAAATAATCGGTATTTTTAGCAATATCAATGACTAACGGATCAATTTCATACAGCGTCCAGTGTTGATTGGGTTTGGCATAACAGGCTAATGCCCCTGCACCTAAACCGACCACACCGATATTCCAATTCGCATCTTGGGCATCAAAAGTTTTAAATAACTGCCCCATCGGGCCGGGTTGGCTGTAATAGGTCAGTGGAATGGTTGCCAGTGGCTCAGGCAAGCGTTGTGCGCCGTGTTTGGTCGTACCATGAAACAGTTCATGATACATTTCGGGCTGGTTTTTCTCATCGGTCAAGACGCTTTCACGCACTGCCATCACGCCAAAGAAACTGCGCTCTTGGTAAAGCGTATGTGACGATAATCCATGTAAACTCAAGGCTAAAAACATGATTACGCCGATGGTCAGCGCGTAGCTCAACGTTTGCTTTCTTAGAAAATAAACCAACACACTGAGTGCGATTAAACTGAGCGCGATAGTGTCGAAATATTGCAGTAAGTCATTAACACTGGCATACAGAATTAAGCCGATACTCAGTAATACCACAGGCACAATGAATTGCCATTGTAAGCGCGTAGTCACCAGCCACGGACGCAATAATAATGCGGCAACTATCATCAATGGGTATTCATAAATGCCGTCAAACACAAACGGTGCGACGAACGTATTGAACATTCCGCCCAACATCCCCGCAAACGACATAATCAGGTAGAAACTGGTTAAATGCTGCGTCGGCGGTCTGCCTTTGGCAAGTTCACCATGACACACCATGATGGCAAAGAAAAACGCCAAAACGTGCAGGATGAGATACACCCAGTACGGCAAATCGGCTGGATTAACAAAGGCGTAGGCAATAAATGGAATTAATACGAAAGGTTGTAACTTCACCATCCACGGATGCAGGGTGTCATTCCAGTGGGAAAACACGATGATAAACGACAGTAAATAAACGGTCAGCGGAATAATCCACAACAGCGGCACGGAGGCAATATCGGTGCTGATAAAATTGGTTAAGCCCAATAATAAGCTGGAAGGAACGAACGCTAATGCCAGCCAGTGCAGTTTTGTACCCCATGTTAAATCATCTGCAACAGGTGTTTCTATGATAAGCGCGTTATCAGGTTGTTGGCGTTGCCATAATGACCACGCACACCCAGCAATCAACACACACAACAGCACATAACCGATACTCCAATAGCTTTGCTGATTGGCTAAACCGATACTGGGTTCTAATAAAAACGGATAACTGAGTAAAGCAAGCAAACTGCCTGTGTTACTGGCTGCATAAAGAAAATACGGATCGTCACTGCTGGAATGCCCGATATTTGAAAACCATTTTTGTATCAGCGGAGCAGTGGTAGACAGCACAAAAAACGGCAGACCTATCGACAAAAATAACGTCCAGCACAGCCACAAGGTGGGATTGCTGTCAGTGGGCGGAATGGTATTGTCAGGCAAGGCAACGGGCAACGCTAACAAGCTGATTAAAATAACCGCGAGGTGAATTAAAATTTGCGGGCGATTTTGATAGCGGGTAGACAATGCGTGGGCGTAAAGATAACCCAGAAATAAAATGCTTTGATAAAACACCATGCAGGTATTCCATACCGCAGGTGAACCACCTAATAACGGTAATAAAATTTTACCGAACAGCGGTTGTAAGACAAACATCAATGACGCACTGACAAATAATGTGCCGGCAAATAAGACGATAGTAGAAAGGTGGCGATTGGTTTTTAATTCTTGGCTCATTAGTTATCGCTTGGTTGGCTGATAGTTTTTAATGAGGTAATGATAAACCATTTGTGACAACACGCGATATTTTGCGTGCGGGGTAGAACAAAAGAAAGGGGAAGTAAACGATTGATTATCTGTAAGAGGGTATAAAAACAAACGGCAGCTCACAGATGGGAGTTGCCGTTTGAAGGTAGCATTTAGATGAGTGTTACATCTTCTGCTTGTGGTCCTTTTTGGCCTTGAGTAACAGTAAACTGAACTTTTTGACCTTCGTCTAGTGATTTAAAACCAGAGCTGTTGATGTTACGAAAATGAACGAAAACATCAGGGCCGCCTTCTTGTGAAATAAAACCAAAACCTTTTTCTGCGTTAAACCATTTAACGATACCAGTAGTCATTGTGAAATCCTGTAAAAATAAGTAATTAATGCCTTTTGCAAGGCGGGTGTAGTGGCGCTGTAAAATTTAAAAACTTTATGATAACAGGACGAGCAATCACAGAAAAACTTCGTAAAGATAAGCATAACGGTAGATCAATTTCAAGCTGAGCGCATTGTATAGCCGTACCTTAAGTAATGTCAATCTTTATCATTTTTCTACTTGGCATTAACAGGAAACAAACTTCACGCTCACTAAAAATAGTTATACCCTGCACGATAAAGAAATGTACATTTATAAACAATGTCCCTTATTGAGTATCTATTATGAAGCGTTTTAATCTGGCTGTGCGGCTATTGTGGCGTGATGGTCGCTCTGGCGAGTTGACTATTCTGGTACTGGCGTTGCTGATTGCGGTGACCAGTTCAACTGCCATTGCGTTATTTTCCGACCGTCTGCAAAACACCATGACCACACAAGCGGCGGAGTTTTTGGCAGCGGATCTGGTGATTACCAGTCCGACAGAAATACCCGCCGCGTGGCAACAGCAAGCTGCACAACTGCAATTGAGTCAGGCACGCACGACGGAATTTTCCAGCGTATTAATGGAACATGAGGAAATGTTGTTAGCCAGTATTAAATCTGTCAGTTCAGGTTATCCATTGCGCGGTTTTTTAAAAACGCAGGCTACGGAAGACAGTGCAGAAATCGAACAGCGACAAGCTCCTGCAATCGGCACGGTGTGGGTGGAAAAACGGGTGTTATCGGCATTAAAATTGCGAGTCGGCGATTTATTGACCGTAGGCGAAAAACCGTTGACGATTGCGCAAATTGTCACTTACGAACCCGATAAACGCGGCGATTTTTACAGTTTTTCACCGCGCGTGTTGATGAACGAAGCCGATTTAGCCGCGACAGGCATTTTGCAAGCGGGCAGTCATGTGCATTATTTCTTTCAGTTCAGCGGTGCTGAACAAGCCTTGAGCGATTTTAAAAACTGGAGCAAACCGCAATTAAATCCGTCGCAAAAACTATTGGATATTCATGAAGACCGCCCTGAATTAGGCGGTGCGCTAGAAAAGGCGGAACGTTATTTGGGGCTATCCAGCATCATCGTTATTTTAATTGCGGGGGTGGCGATTGCAATGGCAACACGCCGCTATACTGAACGCCATTTTAATGCCACGGCATTATTGCGTTGTCTGGGCTGCAAACAACGGGAAATAGTCTGGCTGTATACCAGTCAATTTGTGATTTTGGGCGTGGTCGCCAGTAGCATCGGCTGTTTATTGGGCTGGTTCGCCCAACAAGGATTATTTTATTTATTGCGGGATTTATTACCCAAACAACTGGCACAGCCCAGTATTTCAGCGGTATTGTTTGGTCTGGTGTTGGGCTTGGGCGTGTTGCTGGGGTTCGCACTGCCGCCATTATTACGACTTAAACAGGTATCACCACTGCGGGTATTGCGCCGTGAGTTAGAGCCGTTACCCGCCAGCGGCTGGTTGGTTTACGGCTTGGCGTTGACAATTATCACACTGTTAATCGGACGTTATACGCAAGACTTTACCATGACATTCACGATTGTCGGCGTAGGCTTGGGTGTATTGTTAATACTGGGTTTGTTAATGAATGCGTTATTAGTGCTAATGGCTAAGTTATTACCGTCAATGCCTTTAGTGTGGCGGTTTGCGTTGCAGGGTTTAGTCAAAAATAATCGTGCCACCACCAGCCAATTATTAGCCTTCAGTATGACGCTGGTGGCGATGATGTTGAGTTTTAGTGTGCGTACGGATTTAATTACAGACTGGCAAAAAGCCATGCCGACTAACGCACCGAATCATTTCGCGCTGAATATATTTCCTGAACAACAAGCCGATTTTCAGCAGGAACTCACACAACAACACATCAGCGGCAGTCAGTTTTATCCTGTGGTACGCGGTCGCTTAGTGGCTATTAATAATACGCCCGTCCAACAGGTGGTCAGTAAAGATTCACAAGGCGACAATGCCACACACCGAGAACTCAGTTTAACGTGGACAGAAAAACTACCTGAAGACAATAAAATTATTGATGGCAACTGGTGGACGGACTCGCAAGCAGGACAAGTATCAGTTGAAGAAAAATTAGCGCACAGTTTAAAAATCAAGCTGGGCGATGAACTGACTTTTACTATCGGCAGTCAGCAGGTGAAAGCCAGTGTAACCAGTATTCGCAAGCTGCAATGGAATACCATGAAGCCGAATTTTTATATGATTTTTTCACCTAATACGTTGAATAATTACCCGTACACTTTTATCACCAGTTTTTATTTATCCAGCGAACAAAAACCCTTATTAAACGCACTGGTGAAAAAATACTCCAGCATCACCGTGCTGGAAGTGGATTTGATTTTGCGACAAATCAACACTATTTTGACGCAACTCACTAAGGCGATTAATTATCTGCTGTACTTTGCATTAATGGCAGGCTTTACCGTGTTATGGGCGGCGGTGTATGCCAGTCTGGATAATCGCATTTATGAAGGCGCGTTAATGCGTACTTTGGGCACTGAACGGCGATTTCTACGCACCACCCATTTTCTGGAATTCAGCATATTGGGACTGATTGCGGGTTTATCAGCTGTATTAATATCGGAAGTAATACGCTACGCGCTCTACACACAGATCATGCACATAGATTATTACCTTAACGTTTATTTATGGGAAATTGTCCCCATATCAGCGGCGTTATCAGTCGGTTCAGCAGGCTACTGGGGACTAAAAGATGTCGTGAATAAATCTCCACTGCGTGTTTTAAGAGAACTATAATGTTCAACCGCTATATTCATATCCAGTTCATAATTCATCACTTAAACTGAAACAAACAACCTTCCTAAGGAGAACTCCATGAAAAAAATGACAAGCAGTATCGTTATCGTCGGCAGTATATTATTAACTGCCTGCGCTCAAGTTTCAGGTTATAAACCAACGATTGATCCCTACAATGATCGCAATGCGCAAATGATTCCACAAGATCAGGCGCAATGTGAAAGACTGGCAAGTGATGCCGCCAGTACGGGTAAAGAAACCGCTATGGGAGCAGGTGCGGGTGCATTAATGGGAGCCGCAGGTGGTGCGGTTGTCGGAGCATTTACGGGTAATCCCGGTATGGGTGCTGCCATCGGTGCAGCAGGTGGCGGTCTTACCGGCGGTGCGTACAAAGGTCTGAGTTCCGATGACGCTTACAAAAGAGCGTTTAACAACTGCATGAGAAATCGTGGACATAACGTGGTCAACTAATTACGTTATCTGTTACACAACATCAACATAACAACCGCTTCAACGTAAATTTTATTTAGATTTACCGTCAACTCGCGTCGAATGATACCAATCGCATTCGACGCACCCCAGTCTCTCATAACAATCTATACCAATGTTAACGCTTGGCACACGGCGGCTTAAACCTTACAATGTCATTAATAACAATACGCTTAAGCAGTCCATTGATTCAACTTATATGTCAAAGGCTGTTTATACGCGCTTAAAACCAAAAACCGCACCTTCATAAATATATGCTTGATTATCAAAAAGACTTTATTGCCTACGCACTCGATTGCGGCGTATTAAAATTCGGCGAATTTGAATTAAAATCGGGGCGTACCAGTCCTTATTTTTTCAACACAGGCTTGTTTAATACAGGTACGCAACTGGGAAAACTCGGGCAGTTCTACGCACAAGCACTCATTCAATCAAACATTAATCCCGATATTCTTTACGGCCCTGCCTATAAAGGCATTCCATTAGTCAGCGCGACCTCTATCGCCTACGCACAACTAACAGGTGCAGATATACCCTTTGCCTTCAACCGCAAAGAAGCCAAAGACCACGGCGAAGGCGGTCTGTTGGTCGGCGCACCCCTACAAGGTAAAGTCGTCATTCTCGATGATGTCATCACCGCTGGCACATCGGTCAGAGAATCGGTCGAAATCATCAATCACGCTCAGGCAATACCCGCAGGTGTACTCATTGCCTTAGACCGACAAGAAAAAGGGCAAAACGACATTTCCGCTATTGCCGAAGTCGAAAAACAGTTCAATATGCCTGTTATCTCAATTATTACCCTAGCGAATATTGTGGAATATTTAACGGCAAATGCCAGTGAACAAGTCAATAAAATCAAAGACTACCAACAGCGTTATGGTACAAAGTAATTAGCAACACTGAAAAATAAAACTACCACGATTTAACAGTTCTCCAGATATAGACTACAATTGTTAAAAAATACCCTCAATCTGATATTTCGACTCACTTATAGAATTGTGTTAGTACAAAAAAAGGCTGGTCATGAGTAATCTGGATTTTAAAAATCAAATGCACGAGTATTCGCTATGGCGTGCAAAACTTGTGCAATCTATAGAAATGTATCAGCAATGGCGTACACGCTATGACATGACTGATGCCAATAGCACCGCGACTCTTTTAAATATCCTCAACAACCTGCAATCGGATCGCATTACCCTCGCGTTCGTTGCCGAATTCTCGCGCGGCAAAACCGAGTTGATTAACGCACTGTTTTTTGCTGAGACGGGTGTAAGACTGCTGCCCTCCTCACCCGGTCGCACCACGATGTCACCTACCGAATTATTTTATGATGAAGTCGGTGGTAGTTATATTCGTCTGCTCAATATCGAAACCCGTCTTGAGAGCAAAACTTTAGCCGAATTTAAACAAATGCCTGAACGATGGACGCATTTTGATTTAAACGGCAACTCACCCAGACAAATGCAAGAAGCGTTTAAAGAACTGGTTGCAGTGAAAAAAGTCCCGCGTGAAGTTGCTGACGAACTGGGTTTATGGAATGAGCGCGAGGCTAAAGAACAAGGTCTGGTTAATCCGACCGTCGTAGAAATACCCTGCTGGCGACACGCGCTTATCAGCTTTCCACATCCTTTATTAAAAGAAGGCTTATCAATTCTTGATACCCCCGGTTTAAATGCCCTAGGTACTGAACCTGAATTGACCTTAAATATGCTGCCCAGCGCACAAGCCATTATCTTCGTGCTTGCTGCCGATACAGGCGTAACAAAAAGTGACTTGGAAATGTGGCTGAATCACATTTGCTTGGCACGGGGCGGTAAAAAACAAGGTCTTGCGGTCGTGATGAACAAAATTGATGCCATGTGGGATGATTTAGGCGGTGCAGCCGCTTATGACGAGTCGATCCGCTCACAAATCAAAACCTCCGCCTCTATTTTAAAAATCAACGAGAACGCTATTTTTCCCGTTTCAGCCAAACAAGCTCTGTTAGCCAAAGTAAAATCCGATACGGTTTTATTTGAACGCAGTCGCTTATCAACACTGGAAAAATACCTTTCCACCGATATATTGAAACAAAAACGCAATATCTTAATGGGAACAGTGGTTCGGGATATGGGCTTTTTGCTCAATGAATCCTCTCATGTCACCAATAAAGCCTTAACACACGCCGTAGAACAGTTGGAAGAGTTCAAAAAAATCGACTTTCAAAATCAGGATATGACGGGTAAGTTGATGGCGGAAACCCGCGACAAACAAAATATCTACATGGCAAATATTGAAAACTTTCAAGCCAGTCGCCGTGTGTTTATTACTCAAGCCAAAATGCTCATCGACTCATTCGACAGCGAAAAAGTGGATAGCATCGTCGAAAAAGCCAGACGTGAAATTGCCAGCAACATGACCACTTACGGTATGAAACAAAACATCCGTAAATTGTTTGATGAACTGCGTGATTTATTGCAGAACGCCATTGAAATTACCGCTGAAACCAGCCGTCTGGTCAAAGCCATTCATAAAAAATTCAAAGATGAGTATGGCTTTGAAGAAATCGAGCCGAAATTATTTTCCATCAAACCCTATCAGGTTGAACTGGAAATGATTTTTGAAGAAGGCGAAATATTCCGCTCCAGCACCAAAACGGCAATGACGGAACAAAGTACAGTGATCCATCACCTGTACAGTACGCTGATTGCTAAAGCCAGAGACGTTATCAAACAGGCACATAATGATGCCAGTGCGTGGGGTAATACCGCATTAACACCGTTGATGCAGCAAATCAAAGATCACAAAAAGCAAATTGAAAACCGTTTGCAAATGTTACGAAAAATTAACGAATCAACCGACAATGTGGCAGAAAATATTGCCCATCTGCAAGCCGAAGTAGAGCCGTTAAAGCGTCAACGCGACGAATTAAATATGATGATACGCGGTATGCGCTTGGATGCTTATTCACCCGATACCAACTAAGCGCGTTTTATTGACAACGCTTAGCTGATAAAAAAGCCGCCGATGTTACAAAACATCGGCGGCTTTTTTGCATTTACAGCGGCTTATTTGCTAAAAATCAAATCCCAAACACCATGCCCTAAACGCAGTCCGCGCTGCTCGAATTTAGTCAGTGGACGATAGTCAGGACGTTCACAATAATCACCTGTCGGACTCGTATTAGCCAGTCGCCCATCGGCTGACAAAATCTCCAGCATAGACTCCGCGTAATGCTGCCAATCGGTTGCCGCATGAAAATAACCGCCTGTTTTCAGTTTTTTCAGCAATAATTCCACAAAACTGGGGCGCACAATACGGCGTTTATGATGTTTCTTTTTATGCCACGGGTCGGGGAAAAACAAATGCACACCCGTTAAACGATGGTCGGGTATTTTCTGTTCAATAACTTCAATGGCATCGTGGCAATAAAGCCGCACGTTCGTTAAGCCCTTCTGATCCAACAACATCATCAAATGCCCAACCCCTGCCCTGTGTACTTCGATACCGATATAATCAATCTCTGGATTTGCCGCCGCCGTATTCGCCAGACTGTCACCATTACCAAACCCAATTTCAATAATTAACGGCGCGTCCCGCCCGAAAACGGCGGTAAAATCATAATTCACTTGCGGATCAAGGCAATAACGCTGCCAATAATTGTCCATAGCAAATTGTTGCGCCTGCGTAATACGCCCTTGACGGCGGACAAAACTACGAATACGGTGTGGTGTGGTGGGTTCTAAATCGGTCATAAGTGATAGTAAATAAATTGAATGGATGGTAACTAAATTTTTTCAAACAGCGGTTAATCATTAACCCGCTTCTTCAGGCAAAAAACCGCCTGCCTGCATCGTCCACAAACGATAATAAAAGCCTTGCAAAGCCAACAGCTGTTCATGCGTGCCATCTTCGACGATACGCCCTTTATCGAACACCAAAATACGGTCTAAATGCGCAATGGTAGACAAACGGTGGGCAATCGCAACCACCGTTTTACGCCCCATCACTCTATCCAGATTTTCCTGAATGGCTTTTTCTGTGACAGAATCCAAACTCGACGTGGCTTCATCGAGCAACAAAATCGGTGCGTCTTTCAGCATTACCCGCGCAATCGCAATGCGCTGCCGTTGACCGCCTGATAATTTCACACCGCGTTCACCAACCAAAGCATCATAACCTTCGGGCATAAAACGGATAAACTCATCAGCGTGTGCCAATCGCGCCGCCTCTGCAATCGCGGCATCATCGGCATTTAAGCGACCATAACCGATATTTTCTTTCAAACTACGATGAAACAAGCTGGGGTCTTGCGGAATTAAACTCACCTGTTCGTGCAGAGAATCTATTAACACCTGCTGAATATCGGTGTCATCAATTAAAATCTGCCCGCTTTGTGGTTCAAAATTACGCAACATCAAGCTCACAAAAGTTGATTTACCTGAACCCGAAAAACCGACCAAACCCACACGCTGTCCTGATTCAATCACAACATTCAGATTATCAAACACAGGTTTATTGGCATCATAAGCAAAACACACGTTGCGAAATTCAATGCGTCCCTGCGTAATGTGTAACGGTTGCGCGTTCGGCACATCAACAATTTCATGTGCTTGTACAATGGTACTGACACCGTTGGCGATATTGCCCAGATATTCAAACAGTTCTAAAAAACGGCGCGTTAAATTGCGGGCATCACTAATAATCAGTAACGCCAACCCCATGCTCATGGTGAATTCGCCGACAGTAATTACACCGCTGTCCCATAAAGTCAGCGCGTAATAGATGGTGCCGATTTTCAACAGTGCGGCGGCGGTAAATTGAAACCAGCGGATGCGCTCCATATACCAAAAGGTGCGCCGTCCTGTATCGGCTTCGGTTGCTAAAAAACCGTCCAAAAACTCGCGCTCAAAACCTAAGCGGGCAAATAATTTGGCGTTCAATATATTGGTGACGGCATCAACAATTTTACCATTCACCAGACTGCGCACCGCCGCGTAATTCTGCGCATAGGGCTGACAGCGCGTCGCCAGCCAATACGACAGGCTCACATAGCAAAATACCCACCCTGCCACCAGCAAACCCAAACCTTGATGCACATTTAACAGCAACGCACTGGACACCGAAAATGTCACTAATACGGGCCCGAAATCGCATAATACCAGCCAAGTAATATGATTCACGCTGGTGGCGGTTTCGCTGATACGGTGGGCTAATGCACCCGCAAAATGACTGCCAAAATAGCGCGGCGAATGGTATTGCAAATAAGCGTACAACAACTTAGTGGTATTCTGCCGTAACGTTGCGCCCATAATAATCAACACCGCACCACTGCCGCGACTGGACAGAATTTCCAGCACATTCAAACCAACCAACAGCAGCAACGGCTCGCGTAAACTCTCCAGCACGTTTGCCCCAGAGCCTGATAATTGCGCCACCCCATCCATAATGGTTTTAATGGCATAAGGCACTAAAATACCGCCCGTTGCCTGTCCAATTTCCAGCAATACCATCAACACAATCCAGCCGCGAAAACGGGCTAAACAATACAGAATAAATTTAACGGTGCTGTTGGGTAATGCAGGTGCGTCTTGAGCGTGTTGCAACGGGGGCGGTTTGGACATGAAGGTTATATGGGTAGCGGAAAAGTCGGATTATACTGCCACTCACCCGACTTTAACGAACCTCTTTTATACAACGACAGGTTTCAGCATCGACGTTTTACCCACCATCACATCCACGGCTTTGCGTAAGCGTTTAAAAACCGATTGTTGAAGATAAGGAATATTATGTTTTTTACACACCGCTTCCACTTGCGGCTGCACTTTTTGATACTGACTTAACGGCATATCAGGCCACAAATGATGTTCAATTTGATAATTCAACCAGCCGTAAAAAAAATCATTGAAATTAGAACCCGTCGGATAATTCACTGAACCTAAAATCTGCCGCAAATAAAACTCACCTTTGCTATGACTTTTTTCATCAAACATCATCACATCATCACCTGCATGATTGGGAATCATCACCACAAAACTGTGTATATTGGTGAAAATTTCCGCCAACAGGGAATTAATCAATACGCTGATCACCGCAAAACTGCCTAACGGTAAAAACAGCAATGGCAATAACACAAAGCGATACGCACCATAAGGCAAAATACTTTCCAGCCATAATGCCCTGCCCTGTTTGGTAAACACACTCCACGCACCAAGGCGGGTCATCTCTGGCTTGATTTCGCTCTGCTGCCTGCCCGAATGCAAACACAACTCTTTATGGGTTCTGGGCGTGTAATACACAATTTTCCATATCCCTGCAAACGCCGCCACAATCAGATAGCGCGACCACATCGGCAGCTTTGATTGTCTCAGCCATTCCATATTATGCTGGGCATTATTGGGATCGGCTTTTTCGCCCAAACTGTAATGATGCAGCACATTATGCTCATGATGCCAGCCAGCCATAGTAAACCAGTCCGGCCAATCAATAAAACGTCGCCAGCCCCGAGCAAATGTTTTGCTGGTGTAATTTTTATCGCCGCCCTCAATTTTATCGTAGGCTCTATGCACCGTCGGATGCCCTACTTGTGTCCAGCGGGTAAAACTGCCCTGACTGATTAACAGCGCGGAAAAAGGATTAGGAAAAATCCATGCCGTGCCATAACCGATAATCGAGCAAATTTTCCCCCATTTTTCCATTTTGGTTAAATGCTCAAAATCCTCAATGCCCGTATCAGCAAGTGATTGTTGATGAATGGCGGTGATGTCTTTGGCTAATTGCTCGCGATTTACCGACTGGTAACTGTGTAAACTCAAAACGTATTGCTCCTTAGTGCGGGGGATGGTGTTTATTGGCTGAAAGTTGAAAAGCTGTCAAAAAAACGGCTTATTGTATTATTTTTAATTTATATTGTGCTTCTACGCGCTATAAAAAATCGGCGTAGCATAAGGTAGGGCGATAACGAACCCATCATGATTTATATTACGAATCTTGTTTTAAGGTTTCTAATTGCATGAAAAAATCTCTGAAAAAAGGGCATTTTTCAGCGACCACCTCAGGTCTTAAAGATTCATAAAGTAGAAAAGGCGTGTGTTTTGCTTTTGAATAAGTAGTTTGATTTTTCTGTCGGGATGATTCAATCAAAAGGTCTGACAGCTTATTATGGCAAGAATGTTTACTGTCATCATAAAAACTAAATACTTCTGGGGTATCAAAAGAAACTTCATTGGCTATCAGCCAATCCTGCATAGCCTGCTGATTTTGTCTAAAATCAATATGATTAGCAATCGTATTATTCCAATCAGCAATAACCCAAGATTCTAATTCAGGTGCAGCGAAGCCGATAATTCGCTTAATGCTATCGAACGCACCATTACCTGATTGATTAATCGTATTTTCAAATAATGCTTGCCTGTCTGTATTACAACAGCAATCCAAATCATCCAAAATTAATATTGCATCACACAAAGGATTACCATATCTAATTTTATCATCCAATTTAGCTTTAATTTGTTTGGCAAAATCCACACCTGTTTTGCCTAATGCGTTAATAGCGGCATTGGGATTGACTCTATGAGGTGGTCGCTTATTTCTAACTGGGGTAATTCTTTCAAAGATAATATCAGGAAAATGTTTTTCAAAAAAATAAACGATGCCTTTTATACTACCCTCTCGCTCACCTAACTCAGCTTCTCCGCCCCCAGCAAATAACCAAATTACCAAGGCCAGCCCCCGATAACATCATCGCCGATACGATATAAATCACCTAATTGCCAACCTTCGGCTATTTTCTCTTTTATTATCTCTTCTAGTAATTTTTTTGCTTGAAAATGCCCTTTGGGTTGCGTTTTTTCAAAACAAATAACATCGGTAGCACAATCAGTAAAATAATCTAATAAATCAGGGCTATGTGTGGAAATAATAATCTGTGTTTTTTGTGAGGCTTGTTTTATCCAATTTGCCAAAACGCCCATCCACGCAATATGTAAACTTAATTCAGGTTCATCTATAACTAATAAGGTTGGTAATATAGGCGAGTGCAAGATAGTTGCCCAACACAACATACGCACCGTACCATCTGACATATCATCTAAATAAAATGGCGTTTCCATGCCCTCAAAATACCATTGTACAGTCAACGACATACCTTCTCTGGAGGTTTTGATGCGTCTTGTCATTGGTAATATTTCTTTCATGGCATTATTAATGCGTTCATCAAAATCAATACCATGTTTTATATGATTAATTATATTATCTAAAACTGCTGGCAAGTTTTCTCCTGACTTGGAAAGAATCACATCATTTAATCCCACTTTGGGACTTGCACCTCGAATTTTTGCCAAATCCATTTCATTAGAATTATAAAACTGCCATTTTTTTACTGCGTCACTCAAATCACTATAAATCTTATATAATGGAACTTGCTCAGGAGAAAAGCTTCCTTGTTCAGTTAATAGTTTTGGAATAGCTAGCAACGATAACTCATCGACAGGAACTTGCGACTGCCTCTCAAAATGAGATCCTTGTCTATTTTTGTTATTTATAGAGACCATGCCACTACCAGTTTGCTTATCATGGCTTTTATAATAAATAAATGGTCTATCTGAACCAGCATTCGGTTTAGTATGTTGTAAAAGCTCTTCATCAATAGATATAACTTTATCCACATAAAGAGTTAAAAAAAATGTAATTTCACTTAACGTATGTAGGCTAGGGAATTCAAACTCCAAACTTACTTTAGCTGGTTTTTTAATACTGGCATCTAAAATATTGTATCGAAGTTTTGATAATGCGTTTTGAAATGAGGTAACTCCTCTACTATCTAAATCAGCAGTGGGTGTTAAACAGTTTTTGAAAAACTCCAACAAAGCGACTAAATTACTTTTTCCAGAACCATTTGAACCAATAAGAATATTTAGGTTATTTAAAACAATACCCTTCTCATTCACCAAGTTTCGGTAGTTTTTAGTGGTAATGCGGGAGATTATTTTATTTTCCATATTATTATTTTAAGCGGTTTGGTTGGAGTTCTATATGCACTCCAACCAACGGTAATTGAATTAAAAAAACAAGCCGTCTATGGGAGAAGAGGCTGAGGCGAAACGTTTTCTGGGCATACGTCCTGCTAAATAGGCTTCTCTGCCTGCTTCTATGCCTTTACGCATCGCGGAAGCCATAAGAATCGGGTTTTTCGCTTCGGCAATCGCGGTATTCATTAACACACCTGCGCAGCCTAATTCCATTGCAATAGCGGCATCAGAAGCCGTACCCACACCTGCATCGACTAAAATCGGCACGTTGGCATTTTCAACAATGGTTAAGATGTTGTACGGGTTGCGGATACCTAAACCTGAACCGATGGGTGCGGCGAGTGGCATGACGGCAACACAGCCGATGTCTTCTAAGCGTTTGGCGGCGATGGGGTCGTCGTTGGTATAGACCATGACATCAAAACCGTCTTTGACCAGAATTTCTGCGGCTAAGTAAGTTTCTGCAACGTTAGGGAACAACGTTTGCTGGTCGGCTAATACTTCCAGTTTGACCAGATTATGCCCGCCTAGTAATTCTCTGCCTAAACGACAGGTTCTGACCGCTTCGTCAACGGTGTAGCAGCCTGCGGTATTGGGCAAGATGGTGTATTTATCAGGTGAAATCACATCCAATAAATTCGGTTCACCTGCATTTTGTCCGATGTTGGTACGGCGAATGGCAACGGTGACAATTTGCGCGCCACTGGCTTCAATCGCTAAACGGGTTTCTTCTAAATCTTTGTATTTGCCTGTGCCGACTAATAAGCGCGAGTGATAAGTAACCCCTGCTAATACGAAGGAATCATCTTGTCCGCCGCCTATTGCGTGGACGATTTCCAGACGGTCTTCGGCGTGCAGAACCTGAGTTGCGTGCTGTTGAAACGGCAGAATTTCTTCATTTAATTCAACGGCTATTTTTTTGCCAGTAAGTTCCAGTTCAGCAATCACGTCACTGACGCGGCTATTTTCTGCGATGTCGCGGCTTTGTCCGTTAATGTAAACTTTCATTCTGTCGCACCTCCATTGGTTTTAACTAAACGGCGTTTTTGTACCGCTTCGGCAAGTGATTTCAGTAATGGCACGGTTTCTTCCCACGACAAACAGCCGTCAGTAATACTTTTACCGTAAACCAGCGGTTGTCCTTCGACAACGTGCTGACTGCCCGATTTTAAATTGCTTTCAATCATCGCGCCCATGATGCGGTGGTCGCCGATGGCAATTTGTCCAGCCACATCTTCACCGACGATGAGTTGACGGTGGAATTGTTTCAAACTGTTGGCATGACTGAAATCAATCATGATATTGGCGGGGAGATAGGCTTTTTCTAAACCGTCAGCGACTTTATCAACGCTGACCGCATCATAATTAGGGCGATCATTACCGCCGCGTAAAATAATGTGTACGTCTTCATTGCCTGTGGTGGAAAAAATCGCCGAATGTCCTTGTTTATTTAACGAAATAAAATGATGCGGACTCATGGCTGCACCAATTGCATCAATGGCGATTTTAATCGTGCCGTCGGTAGAATTTTTAAAGCCAATCGGGCAGGATACACCAGAAGCCAGTTCGCGGTGTCCTTGGCTTTCGGTAGTACGCGCACCGATTGCGCCCCATGCAATCAAGTCAGAAATATATTGCGGGGTAATTAAATCCAGATATTCGGTCGCAGCGGGCATTCCCAATTCATTGACATCCAATAATAATTTTCTGGCTATGCGCAAGCCTTTGTTGATATTAAAACTGGCGTTTAAATCAGGGTCGTTGATTAAGCCTTTCCAGCCCACAGTCGTGCGTGGTTTTTCAAAATAAACCCGCATGACGATCAGTAAATCGTCCTGAGTTTCATCTTTCATGGCTTTTAATAACTGGGCATATTCGATAGCCGCCACAGGATCATGAATAGAGCAAGGACCTATCACTACCAATAATCGGTCATCTTGACCTGTCAAAATTTTATGAATATCGGCTCTAGCCTGTGCGGTTGTGAGTGCTGCCGCGTCGGTCAGGGGGTATTCTTCGTGAACCTGAACAGGGGCAATAACGTCTTTAATACCACAAATTCTCAAGTCATCCGTCTTATAGTGTGTTTGCATGATAGCTACCAAGCTGCGTGTTTTTTATTACAGGATTATCGTTTGTCTGTACATTTTAACTGTTTTTTCGTCTGTTTGCCGTGCAAACTGCAAAAAACTGTAGCTAAAATCCACGCTGGGGTCGTTATCACTGTCTTCACGCGCGACTTCTGTCCATTCATTCACATCAAAAGACGGGAAATAAGTATCTCCGATGAAATCTTGGTGAATCTCGGTAATATACAGAATATCGGCGACAGGTAATAAGGCTTCATAAAGCGTTGCGCCGCCAATGATAAACACTTGTTCAGCAAGGCTTTCGGCGCAGGCTAACGCGCTGTTGATGTCATTAAACACCACGCAGCCGTCAGCTTGATAATCGGTGTTGGTACTGACAATAATGTTAGTGCGATTAGGTAATGGTCTGCCTATGGCATCGTAGGTTTTTCTGCCCATAATAATGGGAAAGCCTGTGGTTATTTGTCTGAATTTTTTCAAGTCTGCTGATAAATGCCACGGCATAAGACCGTTATTGCCAATGACTCGATTACTTGCCATCGCGACAATCAAGGATATTTTCATGTTAAAGTAAAAGTTGGTTGACACAACATCTCATTATAACAGTGTCGGGCGTTGCCTGATTGCCATAAAAATAAACGGTAGGACACATGAAACACATTTTGATGATATTGACCGGCGGCACGATAGGCTCAACCGTCAATGCAGGTACGATTAATACCAATAGCACCACCCAATCCAAATTATTACATTTGTTTCAACAACAGGATACGCACCCTGAAGAGCTGCATTTTCACTGCATCGAACCGATACAGATACTCAGTGAAAATCTCGCGCCCACAGTGTGGCAAACCTTGATAGCCGCGATTGAAGCACAACAACTCGACCAGTACGACGGCATCATCATCACCCACGGCACGGATACACTCGCTTATACCGCGTGTGCCTTGAGTTTTTATTTTCACGCGTTAAAAATCCCCATGCTGCTGGTGTCCAGCGATTACCCGCTGGATGATGACCGCGCCAATGGTTTGAGTCATTTTATTTGTGCGGTTGAATATATAAGACAACACCAACCCGCTGGGGTATTTGTACCGTATCGCAATCAACAACACACCCTGCAAATCCACCAAGGCACACACTTAGCCTGTTCATTGCAGCTCAGTTCTGATTTTTTCAGTGTGCGCAATAAAGCCTTTATGGAATTTGAGGATGGTAAATTTACAGTATGCAATCCCCTATTGAAAACCGCACACCAAACCATACCGTTAAAAGCCGAATTTTCTTCGCGCATCATGATGATAAAACCCTATCCCGCTTTGGATTATTCGCATTTTAATCTACAAGGTGTTGATGCCGTGTTGCATGATTTATACCATTCAGGCACCGCCTGTGCGACTGAGCAATGGGGCAAACAGCATTCATTAGTGGAATTTATCAAACGATGTACCGCGCACCATATCAACGTGTATCTCGCACCTGCCATTCATTCGAAAGAAGCCTATCAAAGCACACGCATACTCATAGAACACGGTGCGATTATGCTATGGAATATGTCCATTGAAGCCGCCTATATCAAACTGCTATTGGCTTATGGCAATTTTAAAGATCCGCAGGATATTAATGAATTTATGGTAATGACACTTGCCGATGAACATATTTGCTAACACAGCAGGCAAAAAAAATGCGAACCGTTTAGCGGGTCGCATTAGAGAAGGATATAAAACCCTGATTTCCGAGGAGGAAGTTTGCATCTCAAGAGTTGGTATTATATTACTGATTATTAATGACTAATGGAATGTGACAAATCGCCGCGTGACAGATTGTCGCAGGCAAGTAACAAATAATATGTTTGATTCTTAATGAGCGGTGATTTTGGTTTGTATCGCATACTTACAAAATCAACAGGCAAAAAAAATGCGACCTATAAATAATAAGTCGCATTATAAAAGAAGGATATAAAACTCTGACTTTCCGAGGAGGAAGACTGCATCTCAAGAGTTGGTGCTATCTTACTGATTATTAATGACCAATGGAATGTGGCAAATCGCCGCGTGACGGATTGTCGCAGGTAAGCAAGGTAACAAGTTGTATTGATAATACTATGGCGATAAAGCCTATACGTCAGGCTTATCGGATGACAAGGGAATTTCTCAGCACAACCTTATTCCCTTATAAACTGCCTCGCCATACTCCAGCTTGGCTTATATCTACTAACTAACATCTAATTACTGGATCGGTTATATTTTTTTATTTGCGTCATCATTATATATTGCAAAAAATTGGCTTCATCAATTCTAATTGCTGATTATTCCAATAACCCGATTTATAAGTTTTATTTAAACAGCGATTAATAGATAAAACCCATCCAATGCGAACAAGCGCGTATTTTATATATTATGCGGGCAACAATGACATTGAAGATAAACCCGCTTAGGCGTACTTTTATTGCCGAGGCGGTTTAAAAAACGGTATCGGATGATTAAAAGCGGCACAAAAATTCAGTGCGGACAAAGCGGGTGAATCATCCTGCAACATTTTTATTTAAAACAAGGGCTGTTATCTGAAAAACAATAATAGTTCTGCTTATTTTCAATTTCAGTCGCAGAGAATACACACTCGAAGTCGCGTTTAAATCTGACGAAAGCGATTATTTTTGTTATTTTACGCGGTATTAATAACCCTGTGAGTTTAAAAGGCATCCTCATGATAGACAAACAATCACTACACGGCGAATGGTCATCCCGTTTCGCATTTATTTTGGCGGCTACTGGTTCAGCGGTGGGACTGGGAAATATTTGGAAGTTTCCGTATATTGCAGGGGAGAATGGCGGCAGTGCGTTTGTGATTGTGTATGTGTTGTGCGTGGTGTTGATGGGCATACCTATCATGATGGCGGAAACCATGCTGGGCAGACGTGCTAAGCAAAATCCAGTGGATACCATGCGTACTTTGACGCAGGAAGCAGGCGCGGATTCTCGTTGGCAGTATCTGGCGTGGATGGGCATGGTTGCGGGGTTTTTGATTTTATCGTATTACAGTGTGATTGCGGGTTGGGCTTCGGCGTATACCTTGAAAGCAGTGATGGGCGATTTTTTTGGCAGCAATGCGGAAAAAACGGGCGCGATGTTCAGCGACTTTATCAGCAGTCCGTTACGGTTGATTTTTTGGCATTCGTTTTTTATGCTGGCAACGATGTTTATTGTTTCTAAAGGCATTAAGAATGGTTTGGAAAAAGCGGTGCAGATGTTAATGCCCGTGTTGTTTATCATGATGTTTTTATTGGTCGGCTATGCGATGACTACTAACGGTTATCAGCAAGGTCTGCATTTTTTATTCAGCCCTGATTTCAGCAAAATCACAGGTAACGTGGTGTTGACCGCAATGGGTCAGGCGTTTTTCAGTCTGGGTTTAGGCATGGGTACGATGATGATTTATGGTGCTTACATCCCTAAAAATGTGTCGATAGGTAAATCGGCAATTATTGTCGCGGGTGCCGATACCATCATTGCTTTATTAGCAGGGATTGCGATTTTTCCTATTGTGTTTGCCAATGGTCTGCACCCCGATTCAGGGCCGGGTTTGGTATTTGAAACCCTGCCGATTGCCTTTGGCAATATGACAGGCGGCTGGTTGTTCGGTGTGTTGTTTTTTCTCATGCTGGTGGTTGCCGCATTGACCTCTTCAATTGCGTTGATTGAACCTGCGGTGGCGTGGTTGATAGAAAGCAAACAAATGACGCGCGACCAAGCCTGCGTGAGAGCGGGTTTAGTAGCGTGGGTACTAGGCTTTATTACCGTATTTTCTTTTAATCGCTGGGCAGATATTCATGTGTTCGGTCACACGCTGTTTGAATTAATTGATGGTTTGACGGCTAATATCATGCTGCCTGCGGGCGGTTTGGCGATTGCCGTTTTTGCGGGCTGGGTGATGAAGCAACAACACACGGTGCAAGAATTGGCACTGCCTGATTCGCAGTATTTGATTTGGAAAGCGTTAATCAGCTATGTTGCACCAGCAGGTGTATTTCTTATTTTCCTGCACGTTGTCGGAGTATTGTAATGTCAACGGTTATTCATAAAAGTGCCTTGGTGAAGTTTTCTGCACAACAAATGTTTGATTTAGTGAATGATGTTGAAGCCTACCCGCAATTTTTACCGTGGTGCGGCGGCAGTCGAATTTTGAAACGTGAAGCCGATTTTGTCGAAGCTGAATTATTAATTGCTAAAGGAGGATTTCATAAAACCTTTTCGACGCGCAACTACATAGACCAAGGCGGACGCATGACTATCTCGCTACTCAACGGCCCATTTTCCAGACTGGAAGGCGTGTGGAACTTTATGCCGCTACGCGAAGATGCCAGTAAAATCTCGCTGGATTTGGAGTTTGAAATGTCGGGCGTGTTGGCCAATCTGGCATTTGGCGCGGTGTTTAATCAAATCTGCAATACGATGGTCAGTTCTTTCACTAATCGCGCGAAACAAGTGTATGCCTGAGCTAATTAATATTGAAGTGGCTTATGCGACACCTGAGCAACAGGTGATAGTCGCACTTGAATTGCCTGACAACAGCACTGTTGAAACAGCCATTAACGCCTCTGGTTTATTAACGCGGTTTCCTGAAATTGAGTTGTCTGCCGTGGGTATTTTTGGCAAAGCCTGTGAATTGCACCAGCTACTCAAAACGGGTGATAGAGTGGAGATTTATCGCCCGTTACACAATGATCCTAAGGAAGCCAGACGACAACGGGCTAAGAAGAATTAAATAATATAGACCTAGGAGGTTTTTAAAACCTCCTAGGTCTGACCACTATGAGTCATGAAATGATAGCCAAACCGATACGCGCAGAAATTGAGCGCAGATTAAGCACGATAGAAACCGACTTCGGTGTAAAAATTCTGTTTGCCTGTGAATCAGGCAGTCGGGCGTGGGGCTTTGCTTCCGAGGACAGCGATTATGATGTGCGCTTTATTTATATTCATCCTGCCGACTGGTATTTAACCGTCGATTTGGAAGATAAACGGGATGTGATTGAAACGCCGATTGATGACGTGTGGGACATTAACGGCTGGGAATTGCGCAAAGCTCTTAAATTGTTCAGTAAATCGAATCCACCGTTGCTGGAATGGTTGCAGTCGCCGATTATTTATCAGGAGACCACCACGGTGGCTGAACAAATGCGGCAATTATTAGCCACGCATTATTCGCCCTCGGCGTGTTTATATCATTATCTGCACATGGCAAGAAAAAACTATCGTACTTATTTACAAGGCGAAGAAGTGTGGCTGAAAAAATATTTTTATGTGTTGCGACCGATATTGGCGTGTCGTTGGCTGGAACGTGGTTTGGGTGCAGTACCGACCGAGTTTGACCCGTTGGTACAGAATACCGACTTATCAGCTGAACTGCATGAAGCGATTGCGCATTTATTGATAGAAAAACGTGGCGGCGGTGAGTTGCACATAGGAAAACGCATTCCTGTATTAAGTGATTTTATCGACGCTGAATTGCACCGTTTCGAGCAAACGGGAGCCGCGCGGCAAAAACCAGAGACCGATATGAACGCCCTGAATCAGCTATTTCAACAAGCACTACAGGAAGTGTGGGCTTAACATTTTTGTTGCGGTGCATAAACCGAGCATGGCTAGGCAAGCATTCGCTTAACTGCTACTATATCGACCAGCTTTTATCACGCTAACCAGCGTCATCTTCACATCATCTGCTGTCTCTTAACCAAGAGTCAGCCAAACGTAAGCGGTACTAACGGAGATTTGATTTATGGGTATTTCATTAAACAAAGGTGGCAACCTCAGTTTAACTAAAACTGATCCTACGCTGAAAAATATAATCATTGGTTTAGGTTGGGATGCAAGACCGACCGATGGCGCGGATTTTGACCTTGATGCCAGTGCCTTTATGGTCAAAGAAGACGGCAAAGTGCGTTCTGACAGCGATTTTATTTTTTATAACCAAACCAAATCAACGTGCGGCTCAGTGGAACACACGGGCGATAACCGCACGGGTGCGGGTGATGGTGATGACGAGTCACTCGTCGTGATACTTGATAAAGTCCCCGCCGATATTCAACGTGTCGTGTTTACCGTCACTATTCACGATGCCGAAACTCGCAAGCAAAACTTCGGACAAGTATCCAATGCGTTTATCCGCGTGGTGAATAAAGACAGCGGCAATGAAGTGGCGCGTTTTGATTTGAGTGAAGATGCCTCTATCGAAACCGCAATGGTTTTTGGTGAAATTTACAAACACGGCGGCGAATGGAAATTCAAAGCAGTGGGGCAAGGCTACTCAGGTGGTCTCGCCGCGTTAGCACGGCAATACGGTATTAATATCTAATATTTTAACAATAACATTCGGAGATTATTATGGCTATATCACTCAGTAAAGGCGGCAACGTAAATTTAAGTAAAGAAGCCCCTGGTCTCAATAAAATCATCGTCGGTTTAGGCTGGGATGCCAGAGCGACTGACGGCGCGGCGTTTGACTTGGATGCCAGTGCATTTTTAGTAAAAATGGATGGCAAAGTGCGTTCTGACAGCGATTTTATTTTTTACAACCAGCCAAAATCAGCGTGTGGTTCAGTGGAACACACAGGCGACAATAAAACAGGCGCGGGCGAAGGCGATGATGAAGCGGTTAAAGTCACCTTATCCAGCGTACCTGCCGAGTTAGACAAAATCGTGTTTGCCGTGACTATTCACGATGCCGAAGCACGCAGACAAAATTTCGGTCAGGTGTCACACGCTTATATTCGTATTATTAACGAAGAAGGCGGCGTAGAAATTGCCCGTTATGACTTGAGTGAAGACGCATCTACTGAAACCGCAATGGTTTTCGGGGAAATTTATCGCGTCGGTACTGACTGGAAATTCAAAGCCGTCGGTCAAGGTTTTGCAGGCGGTTTAGCACCGTTGGCAACGTCGTTCGGTGTGAGTGTTTAATACATCCGCCTTCATTGCCTAAAAATCACAAACAAGCCGATTTAATATTAATCGGCTTGTTTGTTTTTGGGGTAAAAAATGTTAAACCCACTGTTATTATTTTAGAGGAATACTGTTATGGCTCTTAATTTAGAAAAAGGACAAAAAATTTCCTTGTCCAAAGAAGCAGGCGGCACATTAACCAAAGTCACAATGGGCTTGGGTTGGGATGTAGCCAAAAAAGGCGGAATGTTGGGCGGTTTGTTTGGCAGTAGCGGCGGCTCGGTTGACTTGGATGCTTCCTGTGTCATGTTCGATGACAGCAACAAAATCATTGATACCGTATGGTTCAGACAGCTAAAAAGCAAAGATGGCAGCATCGTTCACACAGGTGACAATCTCACAGGTGAAGGCGAAGGTGATGATGAGCAAATTATCGTTGATTTAAGCCGCGTACCTAGCAATGTAAAAGCCTTGGTTTTTACCGTCAATTCATTTACTGGGCAAACATTTGACACCATCGAAAGTGCCTATTGCCGCATGGTAGACAGCAGCAATAACAAAGAAATTGCCCGTTACACACTGAGCGGCAAAGGCTCGCACAGTGCGCAAATCATGGCAAAACTCTATCGTCATAACGATGAATGGAAAATGCACGCTATTGGTGAACATGGTTTTGGTCGCACTATCGAAGCCCTGCTGCCGCAAATTATCACCTACTTATAAGGTCATAATGAGAATCTGGTTTAACAAAACATTTTCCACTATCCACGCGGTATTCAGAAATCTTCGCCAGTCTTATCCTGCTGGCGAAGTCACATTGATTTGTACCCACACCCACGAAAACGCGTCCGCTTTTTTAGCCGCCGATGAGCATCATCTTGAACCTGTGGATTTAACAGGCGAAGACTATATTCATTGGTGTGTGGCATTTTGCCGTGAACATCACATCGACGTATTTTGGGTCGGCAAAGAAGCGGCATTAGCCAGTGAGCATCACGCCCTGTTTGAAGCGGTCGGTACACAAGTATTATCCGTTGCCGATTACGAAACCCTTACTTTACTGCATGACAAAGCGCGGTTTTACACCGAATTACCCAGTGATGTCGCCCAAGTCATGGACTTTGTCGCAGTTAATCATCGGGACGAATTTGACAGTGCGTTGGCACAATTATCCATCAAACATGACAAATTATGCGTTAAACCCGCCGTGTCCGTGTTCGGTTTAGGCTTTCGTATTTTAGACACCAACCGCGACAGCATCACTCAGCTATTGAACGGCGTAGAATATCAAATACCGTTACAAGAACTACGCCAAGGAATGCTCAACACCCCGCATTTTGATACGCTATTAGTCATGGAACACCTCAACGGGCATGAATGGAGCGTCGATTGTGCAGGGCGACACGGTGAATTACTGTGCGCTGTGCAGCGTAAAAAATCGCTGTTAGCAGGACATGGACAAACTATCGACAACCACCCTGATATTCAAGGCATGGTCGAACGCCTAACCGCGCATTATCGCTTGAATGGCATCTTCAATATTCAATTTAAAGAAGGTCACTATGGTGTGCGTTTGTTAGAAATCAATCCGCGTCCGTCAGGCGGTTTTGGTATGGCGTGTTTAGCAGGGGCGAATTTAGCCGCGATGGCACTGCAAGCCTTTAAAGGTGAGCCAGTTACACCAGCGGTTATTCACTATAATCGTAGAGTGACTGAAATTGGTACACCTGTGATATTGAATGACGAGTAGAGATGCCACGATGTACGCGTCTCTATCGACCAACGCCAATATCAGCAACATTTTATGCCCTTCAGTAAAATAAATTCCTTTGTTTATAGCTACATTCGCATCATTGAAATGCTGGGTGTAATGATGCGAATTTTTAGCTTCTCACTGGTCAGCTGGATGGGGGCAGACAGCCCATTTTTGTTTGTCTGGGCGTTTAATACAGCTGATGCAGTGATACTTTCTTGGTGCGCCATTCTCAAAAAAGACAGTGCATACACCTTGCTGAATGTTTTTTGGGTGCTGGTCGGAATCGTTGGAATGCTGAGAGCCAGTTCACTTTCATTTCTTGCTATTAAAGCCGCTGTATTACAGTGGCTGTCACACTATACGAATCTTTTAACATGAAAAAATTAGTCACTATTCAATTAGAGACAGGCACGTTACAACTCGAACTTGAAGCAGGACGTATACCGCTGAATCGTTTGTTAGGTTTTGCCGCCCGCATCAGTAGCAAACGCAAGTTTTTATTAGTCAGTAAAGTGTTGGCTAAACATTACCCTGTCACGCCCAAAATGATGAGCTGGTCTTATCGTGCCTTGGCGCGTTTGGTGTTAAACAGCGGCGCGGGTGACAGTTCCTTATGGATAGGCATGGCAGAAACCGCAACAGGGTTAGGTTATGGCGTATTTGAAGCCGCGCACCGTGAAGGCTTGCAGAATGCCTTATTCATGCAAACCACGCGCTATCATCTCGCCAATACCGAACGTTTGGAATTTGAAGAAGCGCACAGCCACGCCACCGACTTCTTCTTGTATTATCCGACTGACCCCGCCTATAAACAGCGGTTTTTAACCGCCGATACGCTGGTTTTAATTGATGATGAAATCAGCACAGGCAGAACGTTTTTACGGCTGATTCAAGCCTATCAAAAAGTGAATCCTGCGTTGCGCAAGGTGTTTATTGTCAGCTTGGTTAATTTTGCCCATCCTGATAATCGTGCTTATTTAGAAAACGAATCAGGTGTTGCGGTTGAATGGGTATGTTTTCGACAAGGCTTATTAAGTTTTACCGACAGTTATAACGCCGCGATTGATAATATTAGCGTCAATGCCTCCAGCAACAATGCGTGTAAAAAACATTTGTTAGCGTGGCAAGGGCGTTTAGGACTGACTGAACCTGTTGTTTTAAATGCCAATCCAGTCCCGCATTTTACGACTACTGAGCAGGACAAGCGTCCGATTTTAGTATTAGGCACAGGCGAATGTAACTCGCCCGCTTATCTATTAGGGCGTGAACTCGCCGCACAAGGATTAAAAGTTAAAGTGCAAAGCACTACCCGTTCACCTATTCATTTAGGTAACGAAATCGGTTTGATTTGCCAATTTGAAGACAATTACGAAGACGGTATCAGCAATTTTATCTACAATATGAATCCAGCCGATTACCGCGAAATTATTTTGTGTCACGAAACGCCGTTAAACGCGCCCTTGCTGAAACTGCTCCACGATTGGAACGCACTCAGCGCACGCTTTGAACTCACACCCAACGCACCTTATGCAACGTTACATTTTTTTAGACCTTGATGACACCCTGTTTCAAACCTTAAGAAAATGCGAGTTTGGCGCGGACGACCCGCGCTTGCAAATGCGGGCGACCTTACCCGACGGAACGCCCAATTCCTTTGCCACCCATAAACAACAATGGCTCTGGGATTGGCTGTCGCAAGGTTTTAAAATTGTCCCTGTCACCGCGCGGGATGTTCATGCGTTCGGGCGATGTACGCTACCGTTTCAAGAAGAAGTAGTCATCAATCACGGCGCGGTTATCTTGGATAAACAGCGAAAAATTGATACCGTGTGGATGGAAAAAATGATGCAAGCCTTACCTGCGTATCATGAAAAATTTTTCGACTTATGGGCGGATGTTGAACGTTATACCCAGCAACACCAAGGCTTTAAACCGCGTTTAGTGAATGATTTTTCTGTCACATGGTATGGTTATATCAAACACCAAGACCGCACCGAAGCCACGTTGAAAATTCTGTTGGATGAGATAATAAAACCCCATCCCAGTGTTCTTGATGGCAGTTTATATTGGCATTTAAATGGCAATAATCTGGCGATATTACCGAAAATAATTAACAAAGAAGATGCCGTCAGTTATTTATTAGCGCATTACAAAAACCAACATCCTAACTTACTCACATTCGGCGCGGGTGACAGTCGAACCGATGCCGCGTTTATTACTCTGTGTGATTACGCACTGATTCCTAAAAATACCCAATTGTTTCAAACCTTGGCGGCGGCACACAAGGCAGACTAATGAACCTGAACATCGTAGCCTTTAATAAAGCATTATCTTGTGGCAACTAATCAAACACAATCCTCAGTGACATGGCGGACAATCGTTCGTACAGGTCTGTATTACTTACTGCTTATCTACCTGATTTCCTCGGTGGGCAGCTGTATTTTATTGCGCTGGATACCGCCGTTTACCTCGATGTTCATGATAAATCAGCACATAAAAGATTTTCCATCCTACAAGTCGATAGACCAGACGTGGGTCAGCGCGAAAAACATTTCCCCTCATGCGTTTACTGCTGTGATAGCGTCAGAAGACCAGCGTTTTATGCAGCATTTTGGTTTTGATTTGCACGAGATAGCGTCATCGGTCGAAGATTATATCGACGGTGAACCGCTCAGAGGGGCAAGTACCATTTCCCAGCAAGTCGCCAAAAATTTATTTTTAACGCCGTCTAAAAGTTTTATTCGTAAAGGTTTGGAAGTCTGGTTTACAGGCTTGCTGGAAGTGTGTTGGAGTAAACAACGCATTATTGAAGTGTATCTGAATATCGCCGAATTCGGCGATCATATCTTCGGCATAGAAGCCGCCAGTCAGCATTATTTCGGCATCCCTGCCAAACAACTCAGTCGCGCACAAGCGGCTCTCCTTGCCGCGACACTGCCTAATCCCATACTCTTAAAAGCCGCCGCGCCGTCCAATTATGTGCTGAAACGGCGCAATTGGATATTGCGGCAAATGCAGAATGTGAGTTATCAGCGTTAGTATTATTTCGATTCCCATACCGTGATTCGAGTCGCTGAATCATAATAATTTCGGCTCATGTGATGTTCGGAAGTAATATTGAAACCATCCCACAAATCCAAGTGTCCTGTCGCATCGGCAAAAGCAATGTCGAAAGCGATGATGCCTTTAACGTTAGTAATCATGGATTTATCGAAAATAGTCCCCGCCGTTTTTTTAATATCGAATACAGGTTTATTTAATGTGGCTGCCAACCACACTCGCATCTCTCGAACGCGGAAAGCATATCGCTTGCCATCACCGCCTTTAATTGTCTGCAAACCATGGAAATTTTGTGGCACGAGAATACCGCTATAGTTGAGTGCGTGACTCATACGAATCGCACAAGTATTGGTAATCCAGACTGCATTGACGTTGCCGCCAATCGTCTCTTTCACCATCTGCGGATTAGGATAATGAATGTAATCTAAATAATTGTCGCAAAGAACAGTGTAGGAAGGTAATGATGCCATGATTGATACCCGCTTAAGCTAAAACTTAAAATCAATACGACTCCGCAGAGGGAGTTTGGTTTCGGGCAGGAGAAACAAATTTTTGTCCAGTCTATTTTTCTATTGGTAGCTTGATTTGCGCTTTTGTAACCCAACAAACACGATGAACATATAACATTGACACCATAATTGTGCGTGGTTGTGTTGGGTTGCCAAAAAGACGGCAACCCAATCTACGCGGCTGACACCCTCGAATTCGGTGAGTCATCATTCGAGAACAGCTATTATTTAGGTGATTTCTTTTTATACCAAACAAACAGCGCGGTAGCCACAACGGCTACGACTATCAACATTAACATCGGGTATTCGTAAACTGTTTCAATAACCGCACCTATACCATGTGTTGTACCGCGAGAATAAGGTCCCATGATTTTTGCCCCTGTTTTTTGATATTTATAAAAGGTTTAGAACTACGCGTTAAATTGTGTAAATCGAGTAGATTGGGTTGCGGCTCTTTCGCAATCCAACAAATACTAAAAATATGGGATTACCAAAAAGACAGCGACATAATTACGCATTTACCCAGTGAGAGCAAATATTATGCAATACCGCCGTGATTACACACAGGGAGCGAGTTAACAAATAACAATGCAAGCATTATTGTGCGTGGTTGTGTTTATCTCGTTCCCAAACTCCAGTTTTGGGAACGCCTATTGCCAAGCTCCGCTTGGCGTGTCAATAAACAAAACAGATGCAGGTAACTATTAAACACCAAGCAGAGCTTGAGGGTAGGCATTCCCAAGCCAGAGCTTTGGGAACGAGAAATACCCGATGGTATCGGGTATGAATAGGTTGGATTGCGGCTTTTTGCAACCCTACCTACGCGGCTACGATGCCGCGTAACATCAGTTATTTAAAACTCAAAAGCACTTCCGTTTATTTCATCTGCTGTTTCTGTCTTGTCTATTAAAAAAACGCAGTTTCCTTTTACGTCTAAATCAGTAAATATTTTCGTTAGTAAATCTCTCAAAGATACAGCCAATTCTTCTTTGGAACTATAGTTTTCATCAGGAAATTTAGCTAAATATATATTGTCAGGTAATTGATGTTTTTGGTCATCGGATGCAGATGACTCATTTTTAACAAAATTACAATCAAACGCTCGCCAATCTTTTTTAAATTTCAGTTCTTCGTCTAAGATTTCATTTACTTTTTGACGCTTAGATTCATCAGTATTTTCTAGGTCGAAAGTAAGCATTACATCGTAAGTCATTGTGCGTTCCAAATTTGTGTTTCTGTAAAAAGTTTACTAAGCCGCCTTTTTCAGCGGAATAAAAAATGCCTGTTTTATATCCTGTCCCAATAAATTGACATTTTCAATGAGTTTCTGCGAAGTAGCGAAATCAAAACGATTTAATTCCGCTAAGTCTGGATGGTTATGTTCCACAATAACAATGTGAGATAACATCAATACCTCCTCTTTTTGCAAACAAGCGTTTACTTTTGCGACTACCTTACTTAAACCTTGTTCTCTATTTTCATCAATCCACGGTGCGGAAACTATTACATCCCATAGTCCTGGTGAGTTCTCTCTGAGAAATAGGGCAAACAAAGTAAATTCACCGTGTTCAGCCGCCAATTCTTGTTCAACAATTATCATTTTTTGAGCAAGTGAATTTATCATAATACTGTTATCAACCTCTTTACAGAATTTAACATCGTTGTAGCCTCTAATTCTGAAGTCAAACTGCTTGTTTTATAGCGGCTTTCTGGATTCCAAGCACTTACATTTGACCAATCAGCCATATGATTTGGATTATTAATCTTAATTTCGTCTTCCATGCCCGACAGATGTAACAATACATCTAAATTATGCACTTTAAAACTTTGGTAGTTTTGAAATTCGCTGTTAGATGAGGGAAAACCAGACCATTTAAGTGTTTTACAGATTCTTGCCTTTAGCCATAATTCTATCGCATAGCCACAAATATATGCTGCCCCATCATAGCGTCCAGCGATTATCAACGCTTCTGCATCAAGCAAACGCGCTTGAGCAATTGTTTCAAGTTCATTGAGAGTTATCATAAAAAATCGTGTATATCTTTAAGAAACATGGGGTTACACTTCTCCTTTGGATAAGTCAGGTAGGGTGGGCAAGCGTCTTTTTGCTTGCCCACCGATTATACCAATTTAGCGCGATGCACACGATAGAGCCGTTTGCCGACCCTACGAAGTGATTCACCCCACCACATACCGCTTAGACTCAGCCCCCGCAACTTCTTTAACCAACTTAGGTACAAGATAGCCCGAAAGACAAGCTTGTACCCGTTCCATTAATAATAAAGCCTCCGTTTCTGACACGGCAAAATGCCCCGTTCCTGTGGCTTTGTCTAGTAGATGCAGGTAGTAGGGAATTACGCCGTGTTGGAATAAGCGTTCGCTGAGTTCACAGAGTACAGCCGCATCGTCATTGACTCCTTTTAACAGCACCGATTGGTTTAATAAGGTGATGCCGTGATTTTTGAGTTGTTGGCAGGCGGTGATGACGCGCTCATTGAGTTCGTTGGCGTGGTTGCAATGCAGCACCATGATAATTTGTTTGGGGCTTTGCGTTAGGGTGTGAATGAGTTCGGGGGTGATACGCGCAGGCAGGACGATGGGCAGGCGGCTATGGATACGGATGCGTTTGATGTGGTCGATGTGGTTGATTTGTTCGATGAGGCGGGTGAGTCTGGCATCGTTGAGTAATAGGGGATCGCCGCCGCTGAAAATGACTTCGTGGATACTGGGGTCGTTTTGGATGCTTTGTATTACCGCGTGTTCTTGTTGTTTGCTGAGTTGTAAGTCAGCGTAAGGAAAGTTACGGCGGAAACAATAGCGGCAGTTAATGGCGCAGCTGCCTGTGTTGATGAGTAATACGCGCCCTTGGTATTTGTGCAGGATGCCTGTTTGGGTGGCGGAGGGTAAGTCGCCTACAGGGTCATTGGTATAACCTGTATAAAACGCGAGTTCGTCTGTTATCGGCAACACTTGGCGCAATAAGGGGTCGTTTGGGTTGTTTTTTTCCATGCTGGCGGCAAAACTTAACGGGACACGCAAAGCGAACTGTTGGGCAGCACTTGTTGATACAGGTAAGTCACTGGGATTTAAGTCTAAATACCGACACAGGTCGTCTATATTGGTGAATGCTTGGGCGAGTTGTTGTTGCCAATTTTGGCAAAAATGGGCGGTTTCGGGCATTAATTCTGTCATGTGTGAAGGTTTTTAGGTTTCTATCCGTAGGGGGCTTCTATTATAATGGTCTGACTTTATATTGTTTGTCATCTTGAGGATAAAATGGCTAGTTATAGTACCAATGAGTTTAAAGCAGGATTAAAAGTCATGCTGGATAGTGACCCTTGCGCAATTATTGAGAATGAATTTGTTAAACCGGGTAAAGGGCAAGCCTTTAACCGCGTCAAAATCAGAAACTTGAAAACAGGTCGTGTGATTGAAAGAACGTTTAAATCAGGCGAATCGTTAGAAGGCGCGGATGTGGTCGAAATGGATATGCAATATCTGTATAACGATGGCGAGTTCAGACATTTTATGAACAATGAAACCTTTGAACAGTATCAGTGTGATGAAAAAATCGTCGGTGATGCAGGCAAATGGTTGAAAGATCAAGATGCTTGCACGGTTATGTTATGGAATGACGCGCCTATTGGTGTCACACCTGCTAACTTTGTGGAATTGCAAATTGTGGAAACCGATCCGGGTGTACGCGGCGATACGTCTGGCGGCGGCGGCAAACCTGCTAAATTGGAAACAGGCGCGGTAGTGCGTGTACCCTTGTTTGTGCAAACCGATGAAGTGATTAAAGTCGATACCCGCACCGGCGAATATATTTCGCGCGTTAAAGAATAATGCAGTCTGCGTGGCAGCCGACCTGTTCGGTAGCAATGTTGCAGTTAAGAGCGCGGCTGTTAGCTAACATTCGGGCATTTTTCTTGGCAAGAGCGGTGTTGGAAGTGGAAACGCCGCTGTTGAGCTGTACCATAGGTACTGATCCGCAACTGGCATTTTTTGCTACCGATTATGATTTGCCGCCACGGCAACAGCGATTATTTTTACAAACATCTCCCGAATTTGCGATGAAACGCCTGCTTGCCGCAGGCAGCGGTTCTATTTATCAAATCTGTAAAGCATTTAGAAACGGGGAATCGGGGCGATTTCATAATCCCGAATTTACGTTGCTGGAATGGTATCGCGTCGGCTTTACGCTGCCAGAGTTGATGGATGAAGTTGCCGAATTAATCCAATCATTATTTGCGGCTGAGCAAGTCGAACTGGCAACTGTGCAGCGCATCAGTTATCAGGACGTTTTTCAACAATATACAGGTTTGGACGCACTGGTATTTTCTTATGAAGATTATTGTGCTTACGCACTGACTCATGAATTACCCGAAGCGGTGACCTTGTGCGAATACAATCACGCGCTCTGGCTGGATGTGTTGTTCAGTCATAAAGTTCAGCCGCATTTGGGTAATAACGTGCTTTGCATGGTGTATGGCTATCCTGCTTGCCAGTCGTCATTAGCGCGACTTAATGCCGATGATGCGCGTATAACAGATCGCGTGGAACTGTTTATTAACGGTGTTGAGCTGGGCAATGGGTTTTATGAATTGACCGATGCCACGGAGCAAAACCAACGTTTTGATGATGAAATAAGTATCCGTGAACAGCAAAACCTGACTCATGTTATTAAGGACGACCGATTGATTGCCGCATTAGAAGAAGGAATGCCGGACTGTTCTGGCATAGCAATCGGCTTGGATCGGTTACTCATGTTATTGTCAGAAACGGCATCCATAGACGAAGCTCTGAGTTTTTCAATACGCAGGGCTTAAGCTGTTTAAATTTTACTGTGTTATAATTTGACCAGTTTTTATCATTTCGCCACTAGACGCTTTATTTTTTAGATACTTACATGAAACCAAATACTTTTTCTCGCTTGTTATTTTTATGCCTGCTTGCCTCTCAAGCTGTTAAAGCTGATGAAGAATTCATTGTTAGAGATATTCAAGTTAAGGGTTTACAGCGGATTTCTGCTGGCACAGTGTATAACGACTTTCCTGTCAGTGTCGGCGAACGGTTTTCATTAGATCGCTCTTCTGCGGCGATACGCGCTTTATTTAAAACAGGTTTTTTTAAGGATGTCTCATTATCAAGACAGGGATCTACGCTGATTATCAATGTCGTTGAGCGTCCCACCATTGCCAAAATTGCATTTGAAGGCAACAAAGACCTCAGCAAAGATGATTTAACCAAAGCACTGGATAAAATCGGCTTGGCTGAAGGTAAAGTATTTGACCGCCAAGTATTGGATAAAGTAGAACAAGAACTAAGTCGTCAATATCTTAGTCATGGTAAATATGGTTTACAGATTAAAACCGATGTATCAACCCTGACGCGTAATCGTGTCGGCATCAACATCACTATTTCTGAAGGACGTGTTACCAAAATCAAGCAAATAAACATTGTCGGTAACAATGCGTTTGATGACAAAACCTTGCTCAGTAAATTTGAGTTAAGCCCATCTGACTTGCTGTCGTTTTACACCAAAAACGACCAGTATTCCAAGCAAAAACTATCTGCCGATTTAGAAAGCCTGTTGTCTTATTATCTGGATCGCGGCTATATCAATTTTGCTATCGAATCGACACAAGTTGCCATCACTCCCGATAAAAAAGACATTTATGTCACCATCAATGTCAAAGAAGGTGATGTTTATACACTGAATAAAGTTAAATTAGCAGGCAATTTAGTCGTTCCCCCTGATCAGCTGACTAAATTGGTCAGTGTGGGTCCGGGTGAGGTTTTTTCAAGAAAAAATGCCACAGAAACATCAAAAGCGATTCAAGATCGTTTAGGTGATGAAGGTTATGCGTTTGCCAACGTTAACATGGTGCCGGAAATTATCGAAGCCACTAAAACTGTCGATATGACATTCGCAGTTGATCCGGGTAAACGCGTTTATGTCAATCATATCAATATACGCGGCAACGCAACGACTCGTGACGAAGTACTGCGTCGTGAAATGCGCCAAATGGAATCCAGCTGGGCTTCCAGTTCAAAAATTGAACGCTCAAAAGTACGTCTTGAACGCTTAGGCTATTTTGAATCAGTCAATGTTGAAACGCCGCCTGTTGCAGGTACTGCCGATAAAATTGATGCAAATTATACGGTAGTGGAAAAACCGTCAGGCAACCTGTCGGCGGGTGTGGGTTATTCTCAGGTGCAAGGGATTATTCTAAACGCCAATATTGCCCAAGATAACGTCTTCGGCTCTGGAAAGCGCGTCAACGTCGCCTTTAATAACAGTACCTATACCACCAACTACCAATTTGGATTTTTCAATCCCTATTTCACACCAGATGGTGTCAGTCAAGGTTACAACCTTGGTTATGTAAAACGTAATGCCGGGGCAATCAATTTGTCCAACTACACCACCGATGTGGCAAATGTGGGTACAAATTTTGGTGTTCCCCTAAACGAGTTTGATTCACTGCGTTTTGATACTGATTTAAGGCACACTCACTTAAAAGTAAATACAACAACGACAGATAGTCTTGGCTACCCTGTTACCGTTATTACTGATGCTTCCGGTAATCGCACAGTAACCGACAGCCTTGGTAATCCTATTGTCTATGACGCACTGGGTAATGCGATTACCAGTCTTGGTTATTCGGTTAATAATGCCTACGCCTCTAAACAAATTCGTGACTTTATTGCAACGAACGGCAATAAATATTTGACGCTGGGTGAAACAATAAGTTGGACTCACGATACCCTGAATCGAGCCTTATTCCCTAATAAGGGCGGTCAGCAACGGGCATCTGCAATGGCAACCATTCCAGGCAGTGATTTAACCTACTATAAAGTCGGCTATAGACAACAGCAGTATTTCCCTATCGCTAAAGATTTCACCCTGAAACTAAACGGTGAAATCGGTTATGGAAACGGCTATGGCGGCACTAAATCCTTACCGTTCTTTGAGAATTATTTTGCAGGCGGCACAGGGTCGGTGCGTGGCTTTAAAAATAATACCCTAGGGCCTACAGATACTCAGGAAAACATACTCAATGGTGCTGTTTTGCAAGGCAATCCTATCGGCGGCTCCAGTAAAATCATTGGTAATGCTGAATTATTTTTTCCCGTGCCTTTTATGACAGAGACAAAATCCGTCAGGCTAGGTACATTCTTTGACGCAGGAACAGTCAGCAATGGTTTTTCAGTGAATGAAATGCGCTATTCAACCGGGCTTTCAGGTGAATGGTTGTCACCATTTGGCGCATTATCTGTGAGTGCTGCCTACCCTCTGAATTCGCAGACCACCGATCAAAAACAAGCTTTTCAATTTAACTTTGGTCAAAGTTTCTAATAACTTAATTTTAGTTTAACCGACTTATCCCCTATAATTTCACCCTTTAGTGTCTATTTATTTTTTAACCGTAATTGGAGATTGATTTAACAATGAAAAAGAAAATTGCTTTATTTTTAGGATTATTGCTGACCGCCAATGTCAGTTACGCCGATTTAAAAATTGGTTTCGTAAACATTCCACAGGTACTTGAAAAAGCACCACAAGCTGAAAAAGCTAAAAAACGTTTAGAGGTAAAATTCTCACCTCGCGACAAACAATTAGTTGCACAGCAAAAAGAAATTCAAACAATGGAAGAAAAAATGACCAAAGATGCTGCGGTCATGAGCGAATCCGAGAAATCTAACTTGGAAAAAGAAATTCTCAACAAAAAAAGAGATGCAAAAAGATCACAACAAGAATTCAGTGAAGATTTTAATGCCAGTCGTAACGAAGAATTGGGCAAATTACAACGTCACATTATCGAAGCTATTCGCGAAATCGCAAAAGATCAAAACTTCGATTTATTGTTAACAGAAGGTGTTATTTACGCCAACGACAAAATTGATGTTACTGCTCAAGTTCAACAAAAACTGTTAAAAATACCTGAATAAAACTCCGTTATCTTTAAGTACATACCTCCACACTCAAACCTTAATAAAAAACTCCCTACGCCATATGTCTATTACGTTGGATATTTTACAAATACAAGCTTTTTTACCTCATCGTTACCCCTTTTTATTGGTTGATAAGGTCATTGAGTGCGAACCTGGAATTCGGCTATTAGGAGTAAAAAATGTTACTTATAATGAGCCTTTCTTTCAAGGGCATTTCCCGCAAAAACCTATCATGCCGGGTGTTTTGATTCTTGAAGCATTGGCACAAGCAACTGGTTTATTAGCATCGGAAACGGCGGGTGATGAACTGGAAGGCATGATTTATTATTTGGTCGGCATCGATAAAGCCAAATTTAAACGACCTGTAGTTCCTGGGGATCAATTAATGTTGGAAGCCAGATTCGTCAAAAGTAAGCGTAATATTTGGGCGTTTGAATGTCGAGCTGAAGTTGATGGCGATTTTGTAGCGAGCGCAGAAATCCGATGTGCAGCGGTAGTGGATTAGTTTTGATTGATTCTTCTGCTATTATTGATAATCGTGCTGAACTCGCTGCTGATGTGTCAGTGGGAGCCTTTTCCGTTATTGGTGCCGATGTCAAAATAGATTCCGGCACCGTGATAGGTCCCCATGTTGTTATTAAAGGGCCTACATCCATTGGTAAAGATAATCGCATTTATCAATTCACCTCCATCGGCGAAGATCCGCAAGATAAAAAATATGCGGCTGAAATCACACGACTTGAAATTGGCGATAGAAACACTATCCGAGAATTTACCTCTATGCACCGAGGTACAATTCAAGATAATAGTGTTACCCAAATAGGCAATGATAACCTGTTTATGGCATATACCCATGTTGCTCATGATTGCATTATCGGCAATCACGTCATCATGGCAAATGGCGCATCATTAGCAGGTCATGTACATTTGAACAGCCACGCCATTCTGGGTGGTTTTACTTTAGTACATCAGTTCACGCAAATCGGACAGTACAGCTTTGCGGCAATGGGCAGTGCTATTACTCAGGATATTCCTCCCTTTGTAATGGTTGGCGGCAAACCTACCAGACCACACGGTATCAATTCGGTAGGCATGGAACGCAACGGCATCACCGCCGATGATATTCGCTTAATTAGAAATGCCTATAAGCTCATTTACAAAATGAATTTACGCTTGGAAGATGCTATTGAACAAATCGAAGAATTGGCAACTGGCAGTAAAGAATTAACCGAAATGGTTGATTTTTTGCGTAATGTTCGCCGAGGCATATTGCGCTAATCGCTTATGCCCTTCATGGATGAAATCCCCCCTCATTGTCTGATTGCAGGTGTTGATGAAGTCGGTCGCGGCTGTTTAGCGGGTTGTGTAGTAGCCGCTGCCGTCATCTTAGATGCCAGTAAACCGATTGTCGGATTAGCGGACTCTAAAAAACTCACCGAACGTAAACGAGAACAACTCAGCAAAATCATTCAAGAAAATGCCTTAAGCTGGGCGATAGCAGAAGCCAGTGTTGCTGAAATAGACTCGCTCAACATTCTCCACGCCACACTGCTTGCAATGCAGCGCGCAGTCGCAGGTTTACATAGACAACCCGATACTGTATTGGTCGATGGCAATCGACTGCCCCAATTGACTATGCCTGCACAAGCCATTGTTAAAGGTGATAGCAAAGTGCAAGCTATCAGCGCGGCTTCCATTCTAGCTAAAGTGTATCGAGATAATCTTATGGTCGATTATCATCATCAATACCCCGATTTTTCTTTTCATATTCATAAAAGCTACGGTACAAAACAGCACCTTGCTGAAATTCAACAATTTGGTTTTTTAGATATACACAGAAAAAGCTTTAATCCAGTCAAGATGTTGATCAGTTTAGACAAAGCCTAGCATAGCAATCAGCACAATCACTGCCAAAACCTGTTCAAATCTGCATAACAATAAAGTTAGAGTAACAAATTGCAAAATTTGCGATGATGCGCAGATCTCCTCTTTTGTATTAATTCAGGGCAGATTTAGCTAAGCACTTGGTTTGCACTGCAATCGACTGTTAATTTTTACAGAAAATTCGCGCTATAGTTGCCGATAGCAGGCACGGTTTCAATTGAATAACCATGATATTTAAACAGTTCGACAAGCACTTAGTAATATCGAGTAAAATAACTTATGTTAGATTTAAAATCATTAGGAATACCACGCTATGGCGGATAAAAACTCAAAAAAAAAGAATAATCAACAAAACGCCACCATTGCTGTCAACCGACAAGCCACTCATGAATATTTTATTGAGCAACGTTTTGAAGCGGGCTTAGTACTGGAAGGCTGGGAAGTGAAAAGTTTGCGCGAAGGACGTATACAGTTAAAAGAAAGTTATGTGGTGATAAAGCGGGGTGAAGCGTGGTTGCATCGAGCGCATATTTCAGCATTATTATCTGCTTCTACACATATCAACCCAGATGCTATTCGTAACAAAAAATTGCTGCTGCACGCTCATGAACTCAATAAACTCATTGGTGCGGTAGAACGCAAAGGCTATACCATTATTCCATTGTCTATGTATTGGAAAGCAGGACGCGCCAAACTGGAAATTGGTTTAGCCAAAGGTAAGCAATTACACGATAAACGTGCAGCTTCTAAAGATCAGGATTGGCAGCGCGAAAAAGCGCGTATTATGAAAAAAGCCTAATATTTCAATAGCGTTAGTTGTAAAAACAGCTAACGCTATTAAACTCCGTATCGCGCCTATTGGTTATAAGCGTTATTCTTTAACCGCGCGGTTCGCACTTAACGCAATCCAACCCACCATAATTCTATAAACCAGTAGCAACACTGTGATGAGTAGAATGTATAAGCCAATGCCCATTTCAAAGGTTAAGCCCGCTACTGCAAATCCCGCTAAACTCATCCAGACAGTTTGAATTTGCCAGTTAAAATGGGATTCAATCCATGTTCCCTGCGCTTCATTGCGATTCATAAAGTTAATAAACGCGCCTGCCAATAATGGCAATCCAAAAAAAGCGAATGCAAGTAATTGACATAAATAGACAGTAGTTGCCAGTCGTTTTAAGGCTTGTACTTTTTCGGCTTCTGGTTCATTGTTGGATAATTCACTCATAATACACCTACCTTGTTATGTAAATCGACAGAAATAACAACCTCTATTGGTAAATGTATGCGTGTTTACTCAACCATCAAGAGGCTTTTTTTAACATCCCCATGCCATTCGGTTTTTTAACCACTTGCAATTGGGCTTTAAAGCGTTTTTGTACGGCATCGACATGAGAAATAACACCGACAATCTTGCCGTGCGTGTGCAAATTTTCTAAGGTACTGATAATGATATACAGGTTTTCAGCATCTAAATTGCCGAAGCCTTCATCAAGAAATAACGAATCGACCGAGCGTCCGTTATTCGCTAATTCAGATAAGCCCAACGCCAAGGCAAGACTGACGATAAAACTTTCGCCACCCGATAACGTTTTGGGGAATCGCTGTACATTGGCTTGTAATGTATCTTCGACAACTAATGCCAGTCCTTGTTCACTGGGCAACTGTCTTAAATAGTAACGACCGCTGATTTTTTCCAAAATGGCGTTGGTTTGCACCAATAATTTGGCTGCCAGTTGTTGCTGAACTCTACGCCGAAATACCATGCCATTTTCCTCACTCAACAACGCAAGCTCTGCCATACAAGGTGCGGCTTCTGCTTCATGCTGTTTCAGTTGCGACTCCAGTGCGTGGTAATGCTGTTGCAATTTTTTGTTTTGATGCAGCAATTTTTCTAAGCGGAGAATCTCTGACTGCACATCCTCCATTCGCTCACTGGTTTGTTTGAGTTGTGCAGTTAATTCTTCTGGACTTAATGCGGATTCCGTCAGTTTAAAATTAGCATCCAGCTCAATACCTGTTTGTGACATTGCCGCCGTTTTGCTGATAATATCCGCTTCCAGTTGCGCTAATGCTTGTTCAAATTCTGCTTGACGCGGCAGCAGTGCGAGTATCTCATTCAATGCCGTTAAACTTGGGAATGCTGTGGCTGATATTTTTTCTAACAATGTTTGTTGTAATTGTGCCAGTTCGCTACTTTGCTCCAGTATCCAACGCTCTTGGTCGGCAATCAGTTTTTGTTGTTCAATAACGGCTAAATGTAAGGCAATATTTTCTTCAGTTGCTAATCGCGCGCCGATAATATCCAGCTGCTCTTTGCATACATTGATTTCTGTTTGACAATTTGCTCGCTTGGTCGTCAACAGCGCAAGTTCTTCTAACAGATTGTCATGACGAAACTTATACCCATAATATTCCTGTTTGCGCGCAGTTAAGCGATCAAACAAACCATCATTTTTCTTGCTGGGCAGTTTTTCACCTAATGCGGCAAGTTGGTTGGTCACCTGTTCTGATAAGATTTTTTCTTGTTGCTGATGCTCGTGCAACGCCTTTTCGATGTCAATTTTTTGCTGTACGCGCCCGTCAATTTCCGCCGTGATAGCGACGATATTCGCCTGTAATTGCGTGATGGTACTGGTGCTTTTATCAATCGACACTTTTAATTTTATAATGTTACTTTGCTTATTGCGGTAATACGCCGCCAACTCAACAATGCTTTTGAGTTCTTCGACTGCCTCTTTTAACATCTCATCCATCAGACTGATGTTTTGAATATCCATTTCTGGACGCGCAGCACTCAGTCGATTACACAACAATAACCACTGCGAACTGACACGTTGCCGCCTTGTCCGATTGGATAATTTACTTTCATCCTGTTGCCGCGCCTCTTCCAGCTGCCGACCCACGCTATAGGTTCGCGCCAGTAAGTTTTTAATTTTTACCTGCTGATCGACTAAAGCTTGCTGAGAATTACCCTGCTCAGGCGGTTTTTTACTGTAGGGATGCTGCAACGAACCGCATAAAGGGCAAGGCTTACCGTCAATCAAATGTTGTCGGCTATCTGCCATTTTTTTCAATAAGCCTTCATGAAAAACTTTCTGCTCCAATACTTTCTTGATATTTTCTTCGCGCAGTACCTCTAACTTAAGCTCTTCATGCTCAACACTCAGGGTATTGGCATCCAATTCCGCCTGCTCTTTTTTACCGCCAAAAAACGAAAATAAACTAAAACCTGACTTGGATAAGCGTTGGTACGCAACCGCTAAATATTTTAATTCTTCAAAGTCTTTAACCCTAGCCTCCTGCTCTTCACGCAAGCCATCAACGACTTCCAGCGATTGTCTTGCCAATAAATCGGCTAATTCCTGTTCATCCGCTTCAAGAGCTGTTGTGGCATTGGCTAATTTTTGCTGTTCTTTTTCAAGCGCGGATGTATTCGCATTCAACGCGGCTTCATTGTCTTTACTCTGCTTGGCAAACACTTTTTGCTGGGCGTTTAACGCTTGTAAATCGGATTGCAACTTGGTTAATTTACCGAGGTCAGGAAAATCGGTCAGCAAACTTTCATCCGCCGCGTGTTCACTTAACCATGCTTCTAACGCAACTTGTGCTGATTTTTTTTCTTCGATTTGTGCTTCTAAGGAATGAATCAAAGCAACTTCCGATTGCCCGTTGGCAGTCAACTGACCTAACTGGGTTTTAAGACTAGCGATAAGTTGTTGCTGTTCAATCAACGACTTATTCGTTAAGCCATCAACGATGGTCTTATCATCGACCAAATTGGTTCTTAATCGTGCCAGTTCATTTTTTAACGCAGCTATATCCGCTTTACTTTGCGTAACAGCCTGATTTTTATCATTAATGAATTCCGCTTCTTCTTTAAAAATTAACGCATTTTGGTTGGCATTAACGCGTGCCAACTGCTCCTGCAATCGCTGAACTTCTGCTTTAGTGTGCTTTAAATTTTGCTTCTGTGTCGCCATACGCGCTTGTACAGAGGCAATATTTTTCACAGCCGCCTGCTGTTTATTCAGCGTTGTCTGCTCTTGGCGAAGTTCAGCATATTGCTCCTGATAATCAGCTAAATCATGCGTATAAGCCTCAGTTTTTTCAGAGGGCAACAACGCAATTGTCGCTAATTGCTGTTTTACTTGAGTGATGCTCTGTTGCGCTTGATCGGCTTGGCTGATGACCTGTTGTTTATAATCCGCATAAATATCAGTGCTGATGATTTTTTCCAGAATATCCATGCGCTCTGCATCAAGTGCATTTAGAAATGCAGCAAAGTCGCCTTGTGCCAACAAAATGGAACGGGTGAAATTACGGAAATTCATGCCCGTGATTGCCGTCATCTGCGCACATACCTGTTGTGGCGTGTTTGCCAGCACCTCGCCCGTATTCAAACGAATCAACTGCATCGCCGCCGCTTGCAATTCACCCGCTGCCAGTCCATTTTCCCGCTGAACCCGCCAGCTTGATTGATACTTTTCCGCGCCTAAAGAAAATTCAACCAGAGCGAAACAATCCGCCGTCTGCTTAGTCATCACATACTCAGCAGGCTTATTAAAACGAAAAGTTTCACCGTACAAACCCAAGGTTATGGCATCTAAAATACTGGATTTACCCGAACCGTTAGGCCCTGTAATCGCAAACACGCCCGTATCAGAAAACTGAGCCTCGGTAAAATCAATGCGAGTTTCGCCTTCTAATGAGTTGATGTTTTTGAAGTAGAGAGTCAGTATTTTCATAAGTGATTGTTTTATTTATGGGTACTCGGTAACGCTATGCTATTTGCCAGACGTTTTTTATAGCCTTACATGGTACACGATGGGACTGTTTGAGGAAACCGTACAAACAAAAAAGCTGCTGTTATTTGAGGATAATACTAATAATCGACTACGGGAAAATGCTAAATTTCCCTAGAAAGACCTGCATTGCTTGCAGAGGAGTTGTGCCGAACTTACAGAGCGGTGAATGGGTAAGTTCGGCGTTTAGCAGGGGTTACATTTGTGATTGGAGGTAGTTCTGTAAACCTATTTTTTCAATTAACTCTAATTGGGTTTCCAGCCAATCTATATGCTCTTCTTCGCTTTCTAAAATATGTTCAAATAATTCTCGCGACACATAATCACGCACATTTTCACAGTGTACGATGGCATCTTTTAAATCGGGGACTGCCAAGTGTTCCAGTTTTAAATCACAAGCCAGCATTTCTTCGGTGTTTTCACCTACTAAAATTTTGCCGATATTTTGTAAATTGGGTAAGCCTTCCAGAAATAAAATGCGGTCAATCAATTTATCCGCGTGTTTCATTTCATCAATGGATTCGTGATATTCCTTAGCATAGAGCTTTTCCAAGCCCCAGTTTTTATACATTTTTGCATGGAGAAAATACTGATTAATCGCAGTCAGTTCGTTTTCCAGAGCTTTATTTAAAAACTCAATGACTTTAACATCGCCTTTCATAGTAAGCAGCCTTAAATTATTAATGAATTATTACGCAGCTTGCATTATAGAGTCTGATGGTAGGCTTTCGTCAAGCATCTGTTTAATGTGGCGAGTACATTTTCCACACACATCCCCTGCACCCGTGCATTGATATAACTGTCTGCGCGTCCGCGCTCCTTTATCAATGGCGATTTTAATTTGTTTATCCGTTACTGCTTTGCAAACACAAATATACATGGACGACTCCAGTAAAATAATTTTTTGCTAATAATAACGATTCTCATTAAAAAGTAAAGCGGATTTTTCGACTGCCCTATAATCTGACAAATTAATTTTACTCTGCGTGACTTTTGAAAATCTGTTCATGATTTTCGCTGTCGAAACTCATGACATTGTATGCGTCTTTTTTACCGCCCATTTCCATACCCGGTGTGCCGCTGGGCATTTGCGGCACGGCGATACCGACCATTTTTGGCTTGGTTTTAAGCAGGGTTTTAATGTCGTCAGCAGGCACATGACCTTCAACCACATAACCATTCACTACGGCAGTGTGGCACGATGCCATGTTGTCGCTGACACCGTATTTGTGTTTGACAGCCTGCATATCTTCGGTAGGAATGTCTTTGATAATAAAATTATTCTGTTTTAAATGCTCTATCCATTTACCGCAACAGCTGCACGTCGGACTACGATACACGGTAATGTCAGTTGCCTTTTCGGCGTGTGCAGGGATATTGCCCAGTACCAAACCAATTGCCAGAAAGATTTTTAATGATTTCATGTTACACCTGTGCATGATAAGCAGGACTGTATTGATGGACGGCATCCACCATGGCTTTAACGTGTTCGGGATTAATGTCTGGCAGAATGCCATGCCCTAAGTTAAAGACATGACCCGAACCGTGACCGTATTTGTGCAGAATGGTTTTTACTTTTTCAGTAATAATTTCAGGTTGCGCATATAACGCAATCGGATCCATATTGCCTTGTAAGGCAACTTGATGCCCGACTCTGGTACGCGCATTGGCTATATCCGTTTGCCAATCCAAGCCCAGTGCGTCATAACCTGCATCGGTCATGGCTTCTAACCATTGTCCACAACCTTTGCTGAACAAAATGGTGGGTATTTGCTGTCCGTCCACGTTGGTATTGAGCAAACTGCGAATTTGTTTCGCGTAATACAAGGAAAATTCCGCATAATCTTCGGTACTCAGTACGCCGCCCCAAGTATCAAATAACATCACCGCTTGTGCGCCAGCGGCAATTTGCGCATTCAAATAACTCGCCACCGATTGTGCCAGTTTATCAAGCAAGGCGTGCATGACTTTGGGTTGTTCGTACATCAAACCTTTAACACGGTGAAAACTTTTGCTGCTACCGCCTTCGACCATATAGGTTGCCAGTGTCCACGGACTGCCCGAAAAACCAATCAGCGGCACGCTACCTGCCAAATTTTTACGAATTAAGCGTACTGCATCCATGACATAGCCTAATTCCAGCTCAGGGTCTGGAATCGGCAATTTTTCAATATCTGCGGCGGTGCGTAGCGGATGATGAAATTTAGGACCTTCACCTTCGGTAAAATGTAAGCCTAAACCCATTGCATCGGGAATAGTGAGAATATCAGAAAACAATATCGCAGCATCAAAATCAAAACGCCGTAATGGCTGTAAGGTTACTTCACAAGCGAGTTCTGGATTGGTACAAAGATTTAAAAAACTGCCCGCTTGTTCGCGCACTTGGCGGTATTCAGGCAAATAACGTCCTGCTTGGCGCATCATCCACACAGGCGTGTAATCGACAGGTTGTTTTAGCAAGGCTTTAATAAAAGTATCGTTTTTTAAGGGTGTCATGATGTCGTTATCGGTCTGAGAGTAATTTTAATAGCGAATTGAGCGGTGCCAAACTGGGCGTATTATGTCCAAACAAAACCCACAACACCAGCCAAGCAACCAATAAACCCAATAGAACAATGGGAAACCATCCTGTTGTTGGAGCGTTTTTTTTAGGTTGGCTTAACATCGGTAGTTGCGCAATAATTTTTGCTGGAATGCCGTGTGTTTGCTGATAAAGACTCGCTATCATGCTATCGCTGATACTGTGAATCGGTATTTTAAACGTTGATTTTAGTGCCAAATGTCGTAAAAAATCGCCACATTGTGCTTCGGATAGCGGATGAATTTCAATAATATGACAGTCTTCTATCGCACTATCTGAACAGGTTTTTATGGCTAAAGCATCATGTGTCAGCACAAAAATAATCTTAAGCATCGGATGCTGTGCCGCATAGCTAATGAGTGTACTGATTAAATACGGTGCTAAGCGACCCGCATTTTCGATAATTAACACTATTTTTTTATCTTGCTCAGCCAGCAAAGCAAAAAAATGTTCTACGGTTTGTATGTGTGGAATGGTCGCTATAAGTTGAGTTTCTATCTGCTCAACACTTAAATCCGCCCTGCCCTTTATTAAACACGTTTGCCATGATGGGTTAAGCTGGTATTGGAAAACGGTCAATAAAGTCGTCTTACCCACCCCTTTAGAGCCGCATAACACAACAGGACGTGTTGAATTACCCAGTAAATGAATTAACAGCTCTAATTTTTCGGTACGTTCTTGTGTTATCAGTGAATAATCAACAGGATTTTGATGTATCAACTGATAGGTGACCTCTTCATTCTCTACCATAAGTTTTCAGTGTCATCTCTAACAAGTCTTGAGCCACATAAATCGGCAAAGTGGCTAAACCGATTTTTTCTAACAGGATAAGGCGAATCTGCCCATCAATATTTTTCTTATCAACCGACATGAGTTCCAGAAAGCGATTGCTATCAAGAGCTTCTGGCGGTGTAGTCGGTAATTTAGCCTGCTCAAATAAGGCAATAATTCGCTCGACATCGTCATCGGTCAACCAGCCTTTACGACGTGATAAATCGGCGGCTTGGCAAGTGCCGATTGCGACCGCTTCGCCATGCAGATAATTGCCATAACCTGAACCTGTTTCAATGGCATGACCAAACGTGTGTCCCAAATTCAATGTGGCACGCACACCTGTTTCGGTTTCATCTTCGGCAACCACTTGAGCTTTATTCAAACAGGATTGCTCAATAGCATAAGCCAAGGCGGCTTTATCTCTGGTTAATAACGCAGACATATTGTCTTCCAGCCATGCGAAAAACTCCGCATCCCTGATTAAGCCGTATTTAATGACCTCAGCCAATCCAGCCGATAATTGTCTGTCATCCAACGTATCCAATACGCTGGCATCGGCAATGACACATTGCGGCTGATAAAACGCGCCTATCATGTTTTTGCCTAACGGGTGATTCACGCCTGTTTTACCGCCCACTGAGGAATCCACTTGTGCTAATAGCGTGGTTGGTATTTGTATAAACGCAATACCACGCTGGTAACACGCGGCAGCAAAACCGCCCATATCACCAATCACTCCACCGCCTAAGGCAATCAGGGTACTGTTACGGCTGAATTTTTGTGCCAGTAATTTATCAAAAATCTGCGTGACATATTCCAGCGTTTTATATTGTTCGCCATCAGGCAGAATCACTGTTTCCACAGAATAATCAGACAGTTGTTGCAACACACGCTCAAGATATAACGGCGCGATAGTGCTGTTAGTGACCACCACTACTTGTTTGGCTTTAATATGCTGAGTTAATAAGGCGGGTTGGCTGAGTAAATCAGAGCCGATATAAATAGGGTAACTGCGCTCACCGAGCTCTACTTGTAATACTTTCATACTGTTAACGATGAACGGATTTGTATTCTTCTAAAATGTGGTTGACAACGACTTTACTCTGTAAAACGCCTGTATCAATTTTGTAATCGGCACACGCTAAATACAGCGGTTCGCGCTGAGCAAATAAGGTCTCTATACGCTCTCTAGGTTCAGCGGTATTTAATAAAGGTCGCTGAGTATCACGTCGGGTACGTTCCAGTATGCGATCTACTGAACATTGCAAATAAACGATAAAACCGTTTTCTTTTAATAACTGGCGGTTTTCTTCGCGCAATATCGCACCGCCACCCGTGGCTAATACGATACCGTCCATTTTGGTAAGTTGCTGGAGCATTTTTTGCTCTCTATCCCGAAAACCTTCCTCACCTTCAAATTCAAAGATGGTTGGAATATCAACGCCTGTACTTTCTTCAATTGCCTTATCACTGTCATAAAAAGGCAATTTAAGGGTTCTTGCCAATTGGCGGCCTATGGTGGTTTTTCCTGCACCCATGAGGCCAACTAAATATATATTCTCGAATCGCGACATGAATTGCTCTGCTTATTTTGTTAAGTTACACATCAAAAAAAGGGGGCATTATGCCCCCTTTTCACGTTAAGTAGAAGCTATCAATAGCTGGCTTGGTTATCTTTAACGATTTTTGGTGTGACGAAAATCAATAATTCAGTTTTATCATCTTGCTTTCTGGTGTTTTTAAACAGAAAACCAACACCGGGTAAATCCGAAAAGAAAGGTACATTATTAACTCTATCTGCAATAACCTCCTCAAAAATACCCCCTAAAACAACAGTCTCGCCATCCAATACATGAACATTGGTATGAATCTCTCTTTTGTCGATAGCAATTTGCCCTGTAGGCGTTTGTGTACCCGGAGAGTTTTTAGTAATGCCGAGTTTCATAATCACACTGCCATTTGGAGTGATTTGCGGCGTAGCATCCAGTTCCAATAAGGCATCAACAAAGATAGTGGTTGATGTAGTTGTCGTTCCACCTGTAGTTGCTGAGGTATAAGGAATCTGAACACCTTGCTTGATGGTTGCCTGA